>ENA-OUNH01000011-OUNH01000011.1-human-gut-metagenome-genome-assembly--contig:-NODE-11-length-83044-cov-4.366704_pt1 | contig 83044 bp, 91 predicted proteins | sample MGYA00242806_ERZ504814 | MGnify/ENA primary metagenome ERZ504814 (study PRJEB26092, sample SAMD00036389) | human gut metagenome | host: Homo sapiens | study: EMG produced TPA metagenomics assembly of...
ATGACCGTAAACTTTAACATTGGATACTCGTATCCCTCTGCAATATAACCACAGGTTACCATAATCTCTCCCGGATTCACCTGCCGTTCCATCTCTTCACTGTAAAAACTGCTTAGGTCATAATCTCTCAGATCTTCTGCAAGACGTTTTGCTCTTGTTCTTGAGCCCGAAACAAGAATCACGCGATACCCTGTTCTTTTCAGTTTCTTCAGATCTCGTGTCAGGAGCTCAAAGCTGCTATTATACGGATTGACAGTTTTGACCTGCAGACTGTAGACAGACCTTACTTTAAACATTCCACATTTTGATTCCAACATGGTAAATGCAATTCCATAATACTTGTTCATCTTTCCAATCGTATGATCTGTCTGTTCTACCTGAATCGGAATCTCATCTGCCTCGATACCTGCTTCTTCTCTGCTCTCCAAGCTGTGAAAGTACTCTTTTTCTACGATTTCTGCAGATTCTTGAAGACGTACCGGTTCATCCAAAAACAAGATTGTCTCCTTTACCGGAAATATGCCAAAAAGCTTTCCGTTCCATCTGCTTCCAGTTCTCAGTTGCCGGATAGATTTCTATTTCCTGTAAATTCTCTGTCGACCTCTGACTCTCCACATCAAAACTTCTAATAGAATCAACTTCATCTCCCCACAATTCAATTCGAATCGGATTCTCCTCTGTCAGTGGAAATACATCCAGAATCCCACCTCTGACTGCAAATTGTCCCGGACTTTCAACCTGGTTTTCCCTTTCATATCCTAATATCGAAAGGTTTTCCTGTAATTTCTGAAAATCCAGCGCCTCTTCTGCATGAATCTTAATCCTGTTCCCACACAGTTCTTCTTTCGATGGAAGCCCATCCAGAAATGCGTCCATTGTTGTAACTACAGTAATTGCTTCCCGTCCTTTCTTCTCTACAATCGCACGCAAAACTTCCATACGTTTCCCTGTCAAAAATGCACCCTTAATATCCGCATGATAAACAAAAGATCTCTTGCCGGATAAAACCATACATTTTCCTCCAGTACACGCCATTCTTCATAAGCCTGTTTTGCTTTTTCTTCACTGGAAAAAACGATGACTCTGTACTCAAAGCCATCGCTCAGTGCTTTCGCAAGATGTATCTTCTGTGAATTCACACATCCTGCGATTTGCAGGAAACCCGTTTTCTTTCTTCTCGAACTGACAATCTCCTGATAATCAGCCAGTTCTTTTAATGGTTCTAAAAAAGCCTGCATCTCTACTCGTCCTTCTTTTTACGATTATATTCGTTCATCGCTTCGCTCATCTGGTCACTCACAATCAGTTCCACCGCTTTTACCGCATTATCATAACCTTCGCTCATCAGTTCCTGTTCCGCCTTAGAAAAATGTCCTAAAACATAATCTGCAAGATCATATTTCGGTGGTTTTTCTCCAACCCCTACTTTTATTCTCGGAAAAACCTGTCCACCAAGATGTGCAATAATATTTTTATTCCATTATGCCCACCTGCACTGCCTTTTGCACGAATTCTTAATTGTCCTACCCCCAGACTGATATCATCATAAATCACGATCAGTTCTGTCTCCGGATCCACTTTATAATAGTCAATCACACTTCGGATACTCTCGCCACTAAGGTTCATATAAGTCTGCGGTTTTACCAAAATCACCTTCTGTCCTGCAATCATACCCTTTCCAATCAAAGCTCGATGCTTCTCCATAGTTACATCTATATTATATCTCTCAGAAAGTCGATCTATAACATCAAATCCGACATTGTGTCTTGTTCCTTCGTATTCTTTCGTCGGATTGCCTAATCCTGCTATAATATACATCTTCTTCTTCCTTTCCTAAATACATTTTCCATTCTCATCTTCCCACTGTAAGCAACAATGACTTATTTTCATAGGTTTTCCTCTTGCAAACAGTAATCTTTATTTTACCGCATGTGTGAATATTTGTCATGCATAATTGCTCTGTAAATTCATAAATTGTATAAAAAGGGGGATACTCATGAAATCAAAAACTAAAATCATTGTCCTTCATATGAAAGAGATCATCTATACTATTATTTTTGCTGCTCTCGGCATTCTTCTGATCCTTCTTCTGATTCTTATGTTCCATCCAAAAGAGCAGTCAGCAGAATCCGATCCGCAATGCTGCATTGCTGAAACTAACACTTCTTCATAAACACTCAAAAAATGCCACTTGCCGGGTTTGTACAGCAAAAAAGCCACAGTCCATCCTATCTGTGGCTTTTTGATCGCTTTTTCACAATCACTACTAGTTTAATTCTGCTTATCCTTCTACGATCAGATAAGTACCATCCGGCAGTGCAAACACTTCAGAAGCCTCTTCCAATTCTTCCTCTGACATCCCGTCTACATCCATGCCATTCTCTTCAAAGTATTCTCTTACTTCAGCCAGAGATTCTACAACAACTGCCATACAGTCCTCCAGAAAAGCTTCTGCTGCCTCAAGGGTCTCTGCTACCGGTTCATCAAAAAGCTGCTCCTGCTTCTCCAAAAAAGTCTTCAGACACTCTTCATTGTACTCTCCCATTACTTCTCCTCCTGTTTCTTAACAATCTTTCGTATCTCTTCCGCTGAATCAACAATACATTCAGCTCCGTCCTCTAAAAGAGCTTCTCTTCCACGGAATCCCCAGGACACAAGAATTGTCTGCATCCTTGCCGCGCGCCCTGTTGCAAGATCCACTTCTGAATCTCCGATGTATGCTGCTTCTTCCGGCAAAACCCCAAATGAACTGGCAATCGTCAACGCGGCCGTCGGATCCGGTTTCTTAGGAACTCCATCCTTCTGCCCCTGTATATGGTCAAAAAGTTCTTTCCCAAATACTTCTTCAACCACATGTACGGCCTGTCTGTCTGGCTTGTTTGACAAAACTGCAAGTTTGATACCGCTCTCTTTCAACTGCTGCAACATCTGTGGAATTCCTTCGTACGGAGCAACCTTATACATACAATTTGCATCAAATATCCTGGCATACGCTTCCACCGCCTCTTCAAGATGACACAGTTTTGTATCCCCGCCTGCCTTTAATGTCCGTTCAAGCAGAACCTTCGCTCCATCTCCAACGAACTGCCGGCACTGTTCCTTTGTGATCTGTGGCATTCCAATCTCTTTCATCGTCTCATTGACTGAATATTCCAGTGAATCTAATGTGTTTGTCAACGTTCCATCCAGATCAAAAATACAAGCCTTTATCATAGCTGCCTCCATACTTTATCATTGGTTACATTACACCATAACCATATCTGCTCTTTTCTGTTACTTTCTGTAACATTTTCTTCCCATTTATCATAGTATGAAGTCATAAAAATTTCAATACTTTCTCTCTATTTTCCAAGAAGATATTGTCTCATTGTTTTTAAAGCATTTTTCTCTAAACGGCTCACCTGTGCCTGCGAAATTCCAATCTGTTCCGAAACTTCCATCTGCGTCTTTCCTTCAAAAAATCGTAAACGGATCAGCCGTCTCTCTCTTTCATTCAGCCGTTCCATCGCAGCCTCTAAAGACAACTCTTCCACCCAGTTTTCTTCTCTGTTCTTCTTATCACTGACCTGATCCATCACATACAGTGCATCACCACCATCATTATACACCGGTTCCTGAAGACTCATTGGTGTCTGTACTGCATCCAGTGCATAAACTACTTCTTCTTTTGAAAGTCCAATCTCTTCTGCGATTTCCTGAATGCTAGGTTCTTTCATATTTTTTCGGATATAACCTTCTCTTGTATAAATTACTTTATAAGCTATATCACGCAATGAGCGGCTCACGCGGAGGGAACTGTTATCTCGCAGATACCGGCGGATTTCTCCTATGATCATAGGAACCGCGTAGGTAGAAAACTTCACCTGGCGATCTGGATCAAAGTTATCTACGGCCTTTACAAGCCCCACACATCCAATCTGAAACAAATCATCTGCATTTTCATTACTGCTGTCAAACCGTTTCATCACACTAAGCACCAGCCGAAGATTTCCTTTGATGTATTCTTCCCGCGCCAACTTGTCCCCCTGACGAATCCTGCGAAAAAGCTCCTCCTTCTCCTTTTCCCTGAGAAGTGGGAGCTTTGACGTATTCACTCCACACAGTTCTACCTTATTCACAACCATTATAAGAAACCTCCTAAGTTTTTTCTACTTAGAATCATTCTCACTCTTTGAATAAGATATTCCATGAAGTGCTGAATTTTATAAAGTTTTAGTCCTTGACAATCAAATATCCCATCTATCCGACAAATTATTAATCTGCGACTCGAATTTTGCTTTGTCTTTATTCGCGAGACCTTCGTTCTTGTAAATAACATCAAGTAAACGCTTTCCTGCTGCAACAAGACGTTCAAACGCCGCATCCGCTTTACGCTGTGCCGGTTTTTTTCGCCTTCACCGGAATCTTTACACCTTCACTTAAGATTTCATTTGTCAAGAGGTCTGCTTCACTACACGGAAACGGTGCATAAGCCTGATATCCAAACTTTTCTTCCACCGTCTTTGCAAACTCTTCTGTTACAGTATCTTCACCATGCACAACAAAGACGCGTTGTGGCGCCTCTTTAAACGCTCCCAGCCATTTTAAGAGCCCATTCATATCCGCATGACCACTAATTCCATGAAGGCTCTCAATTCTTGCCTTAACTTCAATCGGCTCACCGAACAGCTTCACATTCTTTTCGCCCTCGATCAGTCTGCGTCCTAAAGTGCCCATTGCCTGATACCCAACAAAAAGAATCGTACACTCTTCTCTCCACAAATTATGCTTCAGATGGTGACGGATACGACCAGCATCGCACATTCCGGAAGCTGAGATGATCACCTTTGGTTTCTCGATAAAATTGATCATCTTAGAATCATCACTTGTTGTTGCAGTCTTAAGTCCATCAAATATAAGTGGATTAATCCCTGCATTAACAAGTGCAAGTGCATCCTCATCAAAACACTCTCTCATATTTTTTGTAAATATCTTCGTTGCCTCAATTGCAAGCGGACTGTCCAGATATACTTCGAAATTCTGATATTCTTTTAATAATTCCTTTTCTTTGATCTCACGTATAAAATAGAGGAGTTCCTGAGTTCTGCCCACAGCAAAGGAAGGAATAACAACATTTCCCCCTTTATCAAATGTCTCTTTCAGGATTCTTGTAAAATCTCCCAGATAATCCGGTTTTTCCTGCGTATGCAGCCGGTTGCCATACGTAGACTCCATCACAATATAGTCCGCACTCTCTGTATAAGCCGGGTCTTTAATAATCGGCTGATCCAGATTTCCAATATCTCCGGAAAATACAATCTTCTTTGTCACTCCGTCTTCTGTTGCCCAGACTTCAATACTTGCTGATCCAAGCAGATGTCCTACATCTGTAAACCGGATCTGGATTCCCTCACAGATTGTAATGCGCTCCCCATACTGACAAGGCACAAGCAATTCAATCGCATTAAGTGCATCCTGCATCTCATAAACCGGTTCATACTCCGGCTTTCCTGCTCTCCTGCCTTTTCGATTCCTCCACTCTGCCTCAAATTCCTGAATATGCGCACTGTCACGAAGCATGATATCACACAAATCCGCTGTCGCATAGGTAGTGAAAATCTGCCCTTTAAACCCATCCTTTGCAAGCTTTGGCAACATTCCGGAATGATCAATATGTGCATGTGTGAGGAATACATAATCCACTTCTGTTGCACTGATCGGAAGTCCCGGATTCTCATACAGATCCGGCCCCTGTTCCATACCGCAGTCAACCAAAACATTCTTTCCTGCTACTTGCAGAAAATGACAGCTTCCCGTAACCTCATGGGCTGCACCTACAAATGTTAATTTCATACATCCTCAACCCTTTCTGTCCTGTATCTTTTCTTTTTAAGCTTCAGATACTTTTTCTTTTATTTTAACACCATACGGGAAATTGTACATCTTTCTTTTTATTAAATTTTTGTAACTGCTATTCATACCGGACCATTTCCATCCGAAGTCTGTGCATAATTTTCTTTTCCAGTCTTGATATATAAGACTGAGAGATTCCAAGTTGATCCGCAACCTCCTTCTGCGTCATTTCTTTTCCCTCCGGATGATCCAGTCCAAACCTCATACGAACAATTAATTTCTCTCTTCCTGACAGTTTATTCAAGGCACGAAACAGAATCTTTCTTTCTGCCTCATCCTCCAGATCCCGATAAATTGTATCCTCTTCTGTCCCAAGAATATCAGATAGAAGCAGTTCATTTCCATCCCAATCTACATTTAAAGGCTCGTCAATGGAAACTTCCATCTTCGTCTTACTGTTTCGTCTCAAATACATCAAAATCTCATTCTCAATACAACGTGAAGCATATGTTGCCAGTTTAATTTTCTTTGATGGATTAAATGTATTGATTGCTTTGATCAGACCGATGGTACCAATAGAAATCAAATCTTCTACACCTACTCCTGTATTATCAAACTTCTTTGCTATATAAACAACCAGACGCAAATTATGTTCAATCAGTATCTTTCTCGCCTTTTCATCTCGATCTGTTCCAAGCCACCTTACCACCTCACGTTCTTTTTCATTTTCCAATGGTGGAGGAAGAACCTCACTGCCTCCTATGTAATGAATCTCCTGTTGGCCACCAAATAAAACCGTCCTGACATTTGGTACAATCCTTAATTTAAATTTCTCCGGCACAGCCACTTTAACCATCATATAAATTCCTCCTGGTTTCTTTCTTACATCTTCTGTTGCGGCACAGTTTTTCATTCACAGCATCTGCACCTTACAGTTCAATATCAATTGATAATCTTCCTCCCCACTGATCGGTGCTTCGCTCACACCGATCAACGGAGATTCTATCCATTCTTTTTCATTTATTTCCACACACATTTTCCTAATCCGGAAAATTTTCATAATGCCACTACCATGAACACTCCGATATGGAATATACCTGAATTCCATTGCTTCTTTCATTACCTGATGATAAAAATTACAATCCAGTACATGCACCCCTTCACCACTGAGTGGATCTGTCAGGCAGTTTCCCGTATCCCTCAATGCATGAACCTTATAACTATCTGCTTCTGTAAATAAAATCACTTCACAGCACCGTTCCTGCTCCATCTTAAGAACTTTCAAGAACTTCCAGGCCATCAGAATCCCCTGTGAGCTAAGCACCGCAATCCCATAAAACAGACTGATATAATGCAGATAAGGACGAAACATCATCAACGTGCCCCCAGGAACATTCCAAAAGGTAAAGCAATCCCATTCCTTTGAGTATCTGGAGCATACATTGTTTCCTATTTTTTAACCAAAGCATACAAAATGGAATCACCAGATAAAAGGCTATGTTTTTCATCCAGGCGGGAACAGATACAACCACCATCAGACATGTCAACACACTTCCAAGGAATGCTCCGGATAAAACTCCTTTAAAACTATATTTTCCACCCGTAATCCGTTCTGTCACGAAAAGTAACAGGCTATCCATCATGAAATTTTCCAGAAAAAAAAGATCTATGTACAACTCATAGTGCATCTTCCACCTTCCTTTTCATTTCGAGTCATCCTCGATATCATATAGAATTATAAAATTTGCTCTTTGGAAATTTTGTCAGATACTGACAGTAAAACAGAAAGAAAATAGAAGAATTTCTGACATCCTTCGACATAAAAGAAAAACGGCCTGATACTTCAGACCGTTTCATCATTTTTCAATTCAATTATTTCTTAAAGAAATCCGGAATCTTAATAGACTGCTCTCTTACTCCACCAGTTGTTGATCTTGGCTGCAGTGTTGGCATTGTTCCACCCTGCGGTCTTACTGTTGATGTCTGAGCTGTTCTTTGTGCTGTATAGTCATAAGATGGTCTTACATGACTTTCTACACCATTCGGAAGGATAGAACTTGTCTTCTGCTGTCCTTCCAGTCTTGCTTTCAGCTTGGATGCACTTCCGCCTACATTATGTAAGCCCGTAGCAATAACTGTGATTGTACATTCATCAGACTTTGTATCATCATACATAGCACCGAAGATGATACTTGCACTTTCGCCTGCAAGCTCCTGTACATAATCAGCTGCATCAGAAGCATCCATAAGTGTAATGTCTCCAGATACATTAACGATAACATTAGATGCACCTGTGATTGTTGTCTCAAGCAGTGGACTGGCAACAGCCTGCTTAACTGCTTCGAGTGCCTTGTCATCTCCGCGTCCTGCACCAATACCGATATGTGCAATACCTTTATCCTTCATAACTGTCTGGATATCAGCAAAGTCAAGGTTGATCAGAGATGGTACATTGATCAGGTCTGTGATACCCTGAATACCCTGCTGAAGAACCTCGTCAGCCTTTTTCAAAGCTTCCGGCATAGTAGTACGTCTGTCTACAACTTCAAGCAGTTTGTCATTCGGGATAACGATGATTGTATCAACGTTCTCCTTTAATTTATCAATACCATTGATTGCATTCTGCATTCTTGTCTTGGATTCGAAACGGAAAGGCTTTGTGACAACTCCTACTGTCAGAGCGCCCTGCTCTTTCGCAATTCTTGCGATAACCGGAGCAGCACCTGTTCCAGTTCCGCCTCCCATACCGCAGGTAACAAATACCATGTCTGCACCTTTTAATGCAGCCTGGATCTCCTCAGCGCTTTCTTCTGCTGCCTTCTCTCCCATCTCAGGCTGTGCACCAGCACCAAGTCCTTTTGTCAGTTTTTCACCGATCTGCATAAGTGTCGGTGCTTTACACAGCTGTAATGCCTGTTTATCTGTATTCACAGCTATGAATTCTACGCCTGCAATCTGTTCGTCGATCATTCGGTTCACGGCATTGTTACCGCCTCCGCCGACTCCGACAACAATAATTCTTGCAGCCGCTTCAGATTCGTTGGTTTTAATTTCTAACAAGAGTAGTTCCTCCTTTGTCGTCTTATTAATTCTTATATACATCCCTTATTTTAATTGAACGATACAATTCAATAAGTATATAATAAAGTCTTTTCCGTAAATAATCAATAGATTTTTTCTTATTTTTGGTTTTTTTCCAACAATTCAGCTTCAAGACTGCGGTGTAAAGTTAATTGATGCTGAATCTGCTTCATAATTCTCAAGATGAAGTACCCCCGCCTGATCCGGATACTGTTCCTTCAGCTTCTCAAGAATCGGTTTGATCTGTGCAATTCTGATCTCATATTCTTTATTCCCAATTAAAACTTCTACTGATCCAAAATATAATACCACACTCTGTTCATTGGCATATACCAGTTTATCCGGTGTAAGTGAATATTTCACCAGATACTTTGAAGCCTCTGCGATCAAAGTGAATGCACTGTCATCTTCCACCGGAATCTTTTTTCCGATCTCTACTTTCGATGCATCGAAAGAAAGTCCTTCCACATAAGGTACTCCTGTAAAAGTTTTCTTGCTTTCAAAAAGTGCTGTCCCCTTCCGGTCAAAATATAAATTTGTATCATTGAAAGAAACATAACCGGATTTTCCTTTCTCTTTCACATGCGCAACAAGCGTCCATGGATTTTCAAATGTCAATTTCATTTCTTCCACAACTGACGGAACTTCTGCATCTGTATAATTATATTTCCAGAATAAATACACCGTATTCATGGAGAGTTTATCTTTCTCGAGCCAGCTGATGATTGAATTCTCTCCGTAATATTCATTTCCCTTCACCTTTATACTGCGTGTCTGAAAGAGTAGAACAAATACTACAATCAACAGTAATACTACAATAAAGTGGAACATCCCTCTCTTCTTTTTCTCTTTTTTTTCATTGATCAGATTCCTTCCTCTGTTCATGTTTTCCATATCCGGACTCCATCTGTATGAAATACAGACAACTCTATTGTACCAAACGTGATATGCTAAGGACAAGCCCCATTTCCAAAAGCAGAAAAACAACTGACGTTCCACCATAACTGATAAACGGAAGTGTAATTCCTGTATTCGGTATAGAATTTGTGACGACAGCAATATTCAATATTACCTGAATCATCATATGTGCCATGGCTCCCGCTGCAATCAATGCACCAAAAAGATCCGGTGCGTGTGTTGCAATCACAAAAAATCTCCAGATTAAAATCAGAAACAGTACAATGATAGTCCCCGCACCAACAAGCCCTAATTCTTCACAGACAATAGAAAAAATCATATCATTCTGTGCTTCCGGCAGGAATCCAAGTTTTTGTACACTGTTTCCCAGCCCCCGGCCAAACAGTCCTCCACTTCCAATTGCATAAAGTCCTTGCAATGTCTGATATCCTTTTTCATACTTCTCCGGATTTCGCCAGATTGCAAGTCGCTCCAGCCGATAGCTTTCCAAGGCGAGAAAAATTCCCAGAAATCCAACTCCTGATACAGCCATCCATATAAACTGTGCATATCTTGGACTTGCAACAAAAATCAATGTAACTGCGATTCCGAGGATAATGATTGCTGTACTCAGATTACTTGCTCCTACCAGACCGACAACCGGAAGGATTGAAAGCATCATTCCGGACATTATCCGAAGTTTTGATATTTTTTCACATTTCGGTTGATCAGCCAGGCCAGAAACAAGATCACTGCTACTTTAGCAAATTCTGAAGGCTGAAAAGAAAACGGACCCAAAGACAACCATCTTTTGGATCCGTTATATTCTTTTCCGAATGCCATGACAGCAATGGATAAACCGATTGCAGCCAGATATCCTGGCACAGCAAGTGGAATCCATCTGTGATAATCAATTCTCGCGATCCATAGCATTCCTGCCATTCCAAGAACTGTAGCCAGTCCCTGCTTTTTCAGATAATAATAAGAATCATGAAACTTCACCCTGCCGTTATATGCACTTGTACTGGTCAGAAGGATCAGACCAACCAGTACGAGAATCAGCACCGTCACAAGCAGTGTATCATCATACGTGTGCTTCTTTGCAGGACGCTTCAATACAGTTCACCCTTTACAGATTATTTACAAGCTCTTTAAACTTATCTCCACGTTCTTCATAATTCTTAAACATCCCCAACTTGCACATGCAGGAGAAAGGAGTACTGCATCTCCCGGTTTTGCATTCTCTACACATTTTGCAAATGCTTCCTCAAATGTATCCGCCATCTCAATATCTTCAAATCCATGTGCTCTGGCTGTCTCTGCGATCTTGTCACGTGTCGCACCAAGAAGTACTAATTTTTTTACTTTTCCATCAAAGGAATCGATCCATTCATCATAAGCAGAATCCTTATCATAACCTCCACCGATCAGAACTGTCGGACGATTCATCGCCTGAATCCCCTTAATTGCTGCATCTGGGTTTGTTCCCTTGGAATCATTGTAATATACAACTCCATTCTTTTCTGCCACATATTCAATACGATGTTCGACTCCCTGGAACTCTTTCAGCGTTCTGCGGATCACATCTACCGGAACCCCATATGCTGCTGCCATTCCAGCTGCTGCCATCGCATTCTCATGATTGTGCGTTCCAAGAATATTCAATTCATCTACATGGCATACCGGTGTCTTCTCTCCGTTCATTGCAAGAACAATCTGACCGTTTTCCAGATAGATTCCTTCTTCTAATATACGCTGACTGCTGAAATATAGAACCTTTGACTTTACATTTTCTCCAAATACCCTTGTTACATCATCTTCGTAATTCAGAACACAAGTATCTTTCTCTGTCTGATTCTTCGCAATATTTTCCTTTGCCTCTATGTATGCTTCCATCGTATGATGGCGATTCAGATGATCCGGAGTAATATTCAGGATCGCGCTGACTCTCGGACGAAATGTCTGAATTGTTTCTAGCTGAAAGCTGCTCATCTCAGCAACAATTACAGAATCCTCTCTTGTCTGGAGTGCAATACTCGTATACGGATTACCGATATTTCCTACCACAAAACTGCTCTGCGCATAGTTTTTCATAATTTCTCCAAGCAGAGAAGTGGTCGTTGTCTTTCCGTTTGTTCCAGTAATTGCTAGAACATCACCTTTTCCAAAGACATACGCAAGCTCAATCTCGCCCCAGATTGGAAGTCCTTTCTCACGCATCTCATTCACGATTGGGAGATCTGTCGGAACACCCGGACTCATTACAACAAGAGAAAGTTTATCAAGAAGTTCTTCTTTCCTGTCTCCCTCAAGTGTTCCAAGGACGATTTCCAGTGACTCACTGTCCCCGCCTTCAATCTTTGCACGGATCGCTTCCGGATTCAGCTTATCGTTACCATCATACAATACGACCTTTGCTTCTTCTTTCAAAAGGAGCTCACACGCTGCCTCTCCACTGATTCCAGAGCCAAACACTAATACATTTTTATCTTTTACAACCATTCTTTTATACCCCCATAAGAGCGATCAGGCAAAGAATTGCCGTCACAATAGAAAATACTGCCACTACCCGTGTCTCTGACCATCCGCAAAGCTCAAAATGATGATGGATCGGTGCCATCTTAAAGAGACGCTTTCCTCCTGTCTTTTTGAAATATGTTACCTGCAGAATAACTGAAATAACTTCTACAAGATAAATAAATCCGACAATAATGATATACAGCGGCATCTGCATCATATACGCTGTTCCTGCAACAAAACCACCCAGTGCAAGAGAACCTGTATCTCCCATGAACACACTGGCCGGATACACATTAAAAAGAAGGAATCCCATCAATGCACCGACAACTGCGCAAGTGATTGGCTCAATCCCACTTTTCGTTCCAATTGCTACAACCGTGAAAAATGTTGCCACCAGAACAGTTACACTTGATGCAAGACCATCCAGTCCGTCCGTAAAGTTTGTTCCATTAACTGTACCGATTACTGCAAAGAAAAGAACCGGAATCGCAAGCCATCCAAGATTCAATTCATAACCGCCGGAGAATGGAACGATCATTGTAAGCGGAATCTTCGCTACTTTTACGATGTAAAACGCAAAAATTGCTGTTACTACAATCTGGAGTGCCATCTTCTGCATTGGAAAAAGTCCGTCTGAACGTTTCATGACAACTTTAAGATAATCATCCAGAAATCCAATCAGTCCGAATCCTACTGTAAGGAAAAGTACCGGGATGATCTTTGGATAGTCTTTCACATAAAACAGGGACGTGATCACGACAGCTGCCAGAATGATAATACCTCCCATTGTCGGTGTTCCTGCCTTCTTCAAATGAGACTGTACACCCTCCACACGCTCCGTCTGACCCATCTTTAACCTTCTCAGGAAAGGAATGACCACCGGTCCAAGCACAAGGCTTATAACAAATGCAATCAATACCGGAATCACTACATGACTGTTCATATATACACCTCTTCATTTCTTTTGTTTTACACAGAGAATCCTTCTTATGTACTTTTCTGTCATCAGATGATGTGAGTGTCAAAAATAAATTTTGCCACTCACTGATGTAACCGGATTGCTCCATTGCTATGCAATTCCCGCAATCCTCGAACACCTCAAACTCCCATAAAATGGTGTATTCACACCATTTTATTCCGTTTTCGGTGTTCGGCGTGTCAATAAGTATAAATTGCTTATTTGTGCGAGCACAAACGCAATTTATACTTTTGACACTTACATCATCAGATTCTCAAAATGCACTTTACAGTATACTCCATTGGTCAGTTTTTTTCAATCCCGAGATGCGGAAGCACATTGTCATAGATGCTGCGCAAAACTGGAGCTGCAATCGTTCCTCCGTAATAAATCCCCTGTGGGTTACGGATCACTACAATTCCAAGAACCTGCGGATCTTCCGCCGGTGCAAACCCTATAAATGATGAAATATACTTGTTTGCGCTTCTTGGAAGAGTCTGTGATGTTGCAGTCTTGCCTCCGATCGAATATCCTTCAATGTATCCATTTTTACCAGATCCTTCTTCTACCACACTCTTCAGAAGTATTCTCATCGTCTCCGATGTTTTTTCAGATACAATCCCATTCTTCTTTTTGTATTTCAGCTTTCGTATCTCTGTTCCGTCTTTTTCAAGAACTGCCACTCCAAAATGCGGTGTCACCCGGTATCCCCCATTAACCAGCGAACTTACTGTTGTTGCCATTTGAACCGGTGTTACCTGGAACGACTGTCCAAATGAAATCGTTGCCAATTCCACAAGACCAATATCTTCTACGTTATGCATAATTGTTCCCGCTTCACCCGGAAGATCGATATTCGTCAGACTAAGTAATCCAAACTGTTTAAAATAAGCATAAAATTTCTCTGCTCCAAGCCGAAGACCAATATCAATAAATACCGGATTACAGGAATTCTGTATCCCCTGGATAAACGTTTCCTGTCCATGTCCACCAACCTTATGACACCGGATTTTTCTGTCTTCTACAATCCGGTATCCCGGACAGGAAAATGTATCCGACAAAGAAACGACACCTTCTTCAAGACATGCTGATGCTGTAATAATTTTAAACGTTGATCCCGGCTCATATGTGTCATTAATACAAGGATTTCGCCACATCTGATTTAACATCTCCTGAGTCTGTTCATCCGTCTGTTCTGTATTTTCATCCACATCAATCAATTCAAAAGGGGTATTCAGATTAAATTCCGGTGTATTTACCATTGCAAATATCTCTCCATCCTGCGGATTCATAAGCAATACAGATACACTATCTGCCTGTTTTTCCTCCTGAACCTTTTTTGCTGCCTGTTCACAGTACTTCTGAATATTATGATCCAGACTAATCTGAAGCGTGTTCCCGGCCACAGGTTCAACCCTGTCTTCTGCTATCTGCTCAAGTTCGACCCCTCTGGCATCCGTCAACTGTAAGAATGGTTCCATCGGTTCCTTTTAATACCTCTTCATATTTTACTTCAAGTCCGATGATTCCCTGGTTGTCCCCACCTGTAAATCCAAGAACTCTGGATGCAAATGTATCATAAGGATAATATCTTTTAAAATCCTCATCTACTTTTACTCCTGCAAGATCCAGATTACGGATTCTATCCCCCGTTTCTTTTTCCACATTTGTTTTAATTTTTTCCATTGAAGACACTTTTTCTACTTTTTTACGGATGTTTTCTTCCTCTTCTCCAAGTTCCTGACAGAGAGCTGCGATCACCTGCTCCGGATCTTTTATCTGATTATGGATCACAGAAATTGTGCATACCGTCCTGTTCGTTGCCAGGACAACTCCATTTCTGTCAATAATCTCTCCTCTTGCCGCTTTGATTTTTCTTTCTCGCTCATGAAGATCTTTCGCCAGCTTCTGATAATGTGCAGCATCAAAAATCATCAGATAAACAAGTCTTCCGAAAAGAGCCGAAATCAAAAGAACTGCGCAGAAAAAACAACCATTGTTTTTTTCGGTTATATGTTTTATTTTTCACAAAAAATAACTCCGAGAAAGACATTTCTACAATGTATTATGTCTTTTTCGGAGTTATTCCTGTTTGCCTGTCTGCTATAACACTTAATCTATATTGGATGATGTTGCCCAGCTGTCCAAATCCGGCTTATAATTTTCATCAACATATGAGCCGTCTTCATTACTGTAATCATCTGTATAGTCCTGATCATAATCAGAATACTCTGTATCTTCAAAGCTCTGACCGCTCTGCTGTGTCTGACTTTCCCCTGTCTCTTCTATGGTTGTGATACCAAGATACGGAAATGCTTCTGACATGATATTCTTCGCAAGTTCAAGAACCAATGAACTATTATCCTGTGCATCCACATTTGCCTCGTCAATTACCACATAGATAACAACTTCCGGATTCTCCTGTGGAGCATATCCGATATAAGAAAGAAGATATTTCCCATCTTTACGTGGAAGTTTCTGCGCCGTACCAGTCTTCGCTCCGATATCATATCCTTCCACCTGGGCTCTCTTACCTGTACCATACTGCATTACCGCCTGTAAATATGTTTTTACTAATTCAGATGTTTCTGTCGAAACTGTCTTACGGAGCAATACGGGATTCTTCGTTTCAATCACATTTCCATTCTCATCCTGGATCTGCTTTACAACATGCGGTTCATAATAATACCCACCATTGATCAGAGAACTGAACCCTGCTGCCAGCTGAGTCATTGTCACATTAAAGTTCTGTCCGAAAGCATTCGTTGCAAGATCAACCGGTGTCATCGTATCAGTTGTATACAGAAGACTTGCTGTTGATGCTTCTGCCGGAAGGTCAATTCCCGTATATTCTCCAAATCCGAAGATATGCTGATATCTGATAAAATTATCAATTCCGATTTTTTCCGCCATTTCCATCAATGCAACGTTACAGGAATTGGCAATCGCATCCTTTGTGCTTTCTGTTCCATGTCCAGAACGAAGATGACATCCGATATCATTATCTCCCACATGAAGATAACCACCACAATAATAAGATTCATCTCCGGTAAGAGTTCCTGTCTCCAATCCGGCTGCAACAGTGAATGGTTTCATCGTAGACCCCGGTTCAAATGCATCACTGACACAGAAATTTCTCCAGATACTACTCAATATATTCAATTGATCCTTCTCATCTATCGCATTCCATTTTTCTTCGGAATAAATACTGGACAGATCTCTTGGTTTGTTCAAATCAAAATTAGGGTAAGAGGCCTCAGCCAGAATCTCTCCGGTATTCGGATTCATGATCATAACCGCTGTATTCTTGCTACCGGTCACTCCACTTCCTTCTTCTCCGGCATGTTCTTCATTGAACTGTTGAATGTATTTTTCCACAATACTCTGTAAGGTAATATCAATTGTTGTAACAACATTATTCCCATTCTTTGCTGCTTTTACATTCTGTTCGACTGTATCATCTTCATCCAGATAACCATACTCTCTGCCATCTGTCCCCGTCATAACATCATTGTAAGCGCTCTCAATTCCAATTGCTCCTATATTTCCGGAATACGTAAAACCTATCACATCGCTTGCCAGCGTATTATATGGGTATGTTCTGTTATAATCATCCTCCAGCCAGATTCCCTTTACATTTGGATAATTCTCAGTATCATTCTTTATCTCATTATATTTCTGAGCCGTCTCGTAATCGATTCCTTTTTTCAATATAACATATCTGCTATTAGGTTTTTCTTCTACAATCTCTCGTACTGTCTTTTCACTGATTCCGAAACATTTATTCAATACTTTAATCGTAGGATCTATATATTCTTCTTTATCTGTCATTACAACAACATCAAGAATCACATTATAAACCCTTTCACTTGTAGCTATCTTTGTACCGTTTCTATCCAGAATATCTCCACGTTTATATGGAATTGTTTTACTGTCATAAATTTTCTGATTCAGTACAAGCTTTGTATACTTGCTTCCCTTCGTAACATTAATGTATGTAATTCTTCCTACAAGAACAAGAAAAGCCAGTATAACTGCTATAAACAGCAGTACCAGCTTTCTCTGCATTCTTACCGGGAATTTTTTAGTCAGAAATTGAAATCTGTTCTTCCTTCTTTTTCTTCCTGCCATCTTCCATTATTCCTTATTTTTCACATCCTTGGATTGCGCCAAAACTCCATCTTCCGGGATGTTATCATACTGTTTTACATAGTCACTTGTCGGGCTTTGATAATGAATCACTTTGCCCTGAGACTCATAAACCATTCCCATCTCGTTCATTGCCTTTTCACGAACAGTCTCAAGATTAACAGAATCTTCTGCTTCCTGATGTGCAGTATTATTTGATTCCTTCAGATCCGTCAGTTCCTGCTGCAGCGCTGTGATCTGATCTGCACGATTCAAAACATCTGCCTGTAAGCGTAAATACATAACACATATAAAAACCGCACAGACTGCCGCCACAATTAGAAAAGTCGCATATGCCGGACTGATCCGCTGCGCACGATGCCGGTTTTTAATCACCTGACGGCTTGTTCTTTTTTTCTTTGGCTTACGAACTGTCCCATTTCCAGACGGTAAAGCTTCTGGCTGACGCACGGCACTACCGTACACATAGAAGTGGTTCCAGTCTGCTGCTGGTCTATTCTGCTGTCTGCGACCTGTGTTTCTCGCCATCGCTTTCCTGTCCTTTCTCTGAATTCTTGTTCCGCCGGGCTCTCCCCTTCCCGGAGGAACGTTTCGTTTATACTCTAAATACTCCCTGTGATATCAAATTATGCACGTTCAAAGATTCTAAGCTTTGCACTCTTTGATCTGCTGTTTACCGTCAGCTCCTCTTCTGACGGAAGGATTGGCTTCCTGGTGATCACTTTCCCTTTGGATACATTTCCACATACACAAACTGGAAAATGACTTGGACAAATGCACGGATTCTCATTCTTACGGAAAGAACTCTTCACAATTCTGTCTTCAAGCGAATGAAATGTAATAATGCAAAGTCTTCCTCCTGGATTCAACAGATCGATCATATCATCTAATGTATCCCGTAAAACATCAAGCTCATGATTCAATTCAATTCGAAGAGCCTGAAATGTACGTTTTGACGGATGTCCTGACGTCTTCTGAATCTTCATTGGTATTGCATGACTGATAATCTCATTCAATTGTCCTGTTGTCTCAATCGGACCTTTTGTGCGTTCTGCAACAATATGCTTCGCGATATTTTTAGCAAATCTGTCCTCGCCATAATCACGAATCACACGATAAAGTTCCGATTCACTATAGTCGTTGACAATGTCTCTGGCTGTCATCTTCTGACGCTGATCCATACGCATATCAAGAGGTGCGTCAACCCGATATGAAAATCCCCTCTCAGCTGTATCCAACTGATAAGAAGAAACTCCAAGATCTACTGTGATTCCATCTACTTTGTCAATTCCTATCTCATGAAGCCGCGGTTTCATATCACAATAATTGCTCCGGATTATTGTGACCTTCTCCCCGAAACCTTCCAGGCGTTTTCCTGCTGCTTTAATCGCATCAGCGTCCTGGTCTATACCTATTAATCTCCCCTGCTCGCCAAGCTTTGTACAGACTTCATATGCATGTCCGCCTCCACCTAACGTGGCATCTACATAGATGCCATCCGGTTTTACGTTCAAACCGTCTACTGTCTCATGCAACAGCACTGAAACGTGCTCGAATGCCATAGACTCCTCCTTCTGACTGCCTCACTTGGCGGTCTTTGTTGTCATCAGATGCGAATTCCGATCGCTTCCATACGTTCTGCAATCGCATCCAGATCTTCCTCGCTGATCTGGTTTTTCTCTTCCCAGAGTGCCTTGTCCCAGATCTCAACACGATCCTGGACTCCGACCAGAACTACTTCCTTCTCCAGATGTGCATTCTTTCTAAGTGACGGTGGGACAAGAACTCTCCCCTGCTTGTCGAAACTGCCCTCAGATGCACTTCCAAAAAAGTAGCGTTTAAAGATTCTGGCATCCTTGTTCATTCGTGGTAAGCTTTCGAGTTCGGCTACGAATTTATTCCATTCTTCCTGGGAATAGACAAATAGACAGCCCTCTAATCCGTTACAGATCACGAAGCTGTCACCAAGATCTTCCCTTAACTTTGCCGGGATGATCAGTCTGCCTTTTTCGTCTATGTTATGGTTAAACTCTCCTAATAACATACGAAACCCTTTCTCTGGAATCTATGGAAATGTTCGCGTTCGCTAAAGGTATCACTACCGTAATCCCTTTGCTTCCACTTCTTCTCCATATTGCACCACATTCTACCACTTCTCACCACTTAGTTCCATTGTAAACCACACTTCCACCTTTTTCAAGTCCTTTTTATGAACTTTTTCGTTTCTTTTCAGAGTTAACATTACTGTTCACTTCCTGTTTTGGTTGTAAGAAACACAAAAAAGAGGTTGTCGCTTTAACAATGATATGCCACCTTCCTATAGGATAACGAAATATAAAAATCCTATAACCGAAGGACGTATCACTTAATACGACAACCTCTTTTTATTGCACTATATGTAATTATAACAACCTTATTCTGCTGAAAGTGTACTTAGATAATCCTTAACAGAGTCATAATTCACTTCTGCAACTGCACGTTCCTGATTGGAAGAATGCAGATCATATGCTGAATATCCGAACCAGCCAACAATTGCAAGTACAATTACTCCTGCTACACATCTTTTTACATTGCGCATAATTTTCTCTTTACGCATTGTCTTCTTTCGGTCCGCCTTTTCCTTCTTATAACGATCCACCTTCGCCTGACTCATCTCTTGCCTGCTCCCTTCCTATTAGGTCTTTAGCAATTATTTTACCACAGCACATCTTAAAGTACAACAATAATTCCACCGTCATTTGCATACATACTACTAATTCCTGCTGTATCTACAATAAAGGAATCTTTCACCTTTACTTTCTCCAAAATCAATTTTCTGACGGCCTCTGCACGTTCCGGACAGTTGCAATGTGCAATTGCAAGAATCTTCTCCTCCGGTTTTACAGCGTCCTTCGCGACATGCTCTGCCATCTTCGCCAAAGCTTTCTTCATCCCTCTGCTCTTATCCAACTGACAGATTGTTCCCTCTGGGGTAGAACCCATAACAGGCTTGATATTCAATGCGCTGACTACCAGAGATTTCAGTCCTGTCAGTCGTCCATTCTTACGAAGTGTATCAAGATTCTCAAGAACAAAATACGTATGCTGTTCTTCAATATAAGCTTCTACCGTTTCAACTACCTGTTCAAAATCCATTCCGGCTTCTTCACATTCCTGAATCTTTCGTCCGATCAACGTCTCTCCGACAGATGCTGAACGAGAGTTAAATACATGGATCTTTTCTTCTCCGCCCTCTTCTTTATAAAGTTTCTCTCCAAGAAGTGCACTGTTATAAGATCCGCTCAATTCCCCTGACAAAGTAACTGCATAGACTCTGTCAACATCACATTTGTATAATTCCATATAACGCTCCGGGGATGGACAGGATGACTTCGGACATTCCTCGCTTGCAGCCACTCTTTTTAAAAATCAGCCTGATCAAATGTCTCGTCATCCGGAATGTGAAAGCCATCCACTTCCATGCTAAGAGAAGCCGTCTTAAAAATTCCACTCTCCTTCATCTGTGGTGTCAGCTCTCCGCAACTATCTACGATCACTCTGTAACTCATAACTTATATCCTCCCATGCCTTATCGCATATTTTTCCATCCTACTTTACGTGGTTTTTAATACTACATATAAATATAACACACTTTCAAGAAGTTGAAAAGAGGGAGAATTTATTTCAACCGTATCTTAGATGATATCCCCAGCGCAATTCCCATCTCTGCCAACAAGATCACGATTGCCGTACCGCCATAACTAATAAATGGAAGCGTAACTCCGGTAGTCGGCATCAATCCGGTTACAACCGCAATATTTAAAGTAACCTGTAACGCAATATGTGCAAAAATTCCAGTTGCGATCAAAGATCCATACAAGTCCGGAGCATTTCTTGCGATAAACAGTAATCTATAAAGCATGAAAACAAACAAGCACAAAATAATAATTGCGCCGAACACTCCCAGCTCTTCACAGATAACTGCAAGGATCATATCATTCTGAGCCTCTGGTATTGCATGTAATTTCTGCGTACTATTCCCAAGACCCTTTCCAAAAATCCACCTGAACCAATTGCATATAGACCCTGTAAGAACTGATAACTGTCTGTATCAGCATTCGCCTCCGGATTCAGCCATGCAATGATTCGCCGCATACGAAAGTTATCACTTTCCGCAAGTGTATATTTCAAGCAAATAATTCCAATGATTCCCACAATTCCTACTGCAATCACTCCAGCGACAAATGGTTTTGTCTTCGGATGTACAACAAAAATTAAAATGCATGTAATTGCAAACACAATAATTGCTGTACTCAGATTATCCGTCAATAGAAAAACTCCCAGTGTTGCAACAATGCCATAACCAAGCAGGATCTTAATTCCATCCCATTTCTTTGCCTTTTGCCCCAAGAGGCAGATTTCATATGCTATAAATAAAATCACCGCAATCTTCGTAAACTCTGCCGGCTGCAGTGACAGTCTACCCGGAAGCCTGATCCATCTTCTTGCTCCATTTACTGTCTTGCCAAGTGGTGTCTGCACCAATGCCATCAAAAACATTGAAAACCAAAAAAATTCTTTTGCATACGCACCATACAGATGATAGTCAATCTTAGAAACGATAAACATTGCAAGAAATCCGATAATACCGATAATCGCCTGCCTTGTAAAGAAAAGCATATCATTATTATAATCATTCTGTGCACTGTAGGCACTACTGCTATAAAGCATTACAAGTCCAAAGCACATCAGAAAAATAATTACAAGAAGTAGATCATAATCATAATAAGGTTTCCCCTTTTCTCTTGTCCTTTTACGTTTTGTACTCGCAGACCTTTCCGCTATTTGCCGTTCCCTCTGTACCGCAGTCTGCTGAGAATATGGAGAACCTGACGTTCTCACAACTTTCTGTCTCTGCTCCATTGAGCTTCGATACTTCCTATAAGCATCACTCTCATAGTTTCTCATACATACTCCCATCTAAAATCTGTATCCATTCTATTTTTAACATTCCCAATTAATAAACAGCAGATACATTTTTTATTATTGAACACTCATCGCCGGATGAACCGGTTTTCCATGCTCAAAGAATCTGTCATACCATACGAGGAAGATATAAACTGTCCAGATCTTACGACTGTTATCTGTCTTCTCATTCGTATTCTTTCCGTTCTTATGATCATCAAGCATCTTAAGCAGGAGCTTCGTATCAAAGAACTTCTTCGCTGCATCAGACTCAAACATCTCTTTTACAATATTATAATACTTCTCTTCCTTCAGCCATACACGAATCGGAATTGGGAATCCCAGTTTCTTCTTCTCTGCTGTCTTACTTCTGATATGTCGCTCTGCCGCAGCACGCAATGCAACCTTCGTCTTTGGCGCACGTACTTTGTATTTTAACGGAAGTGTCTCGGCAAGTTCAAGTACTTCTCTGTCAAGGAACGGAACTCTGACTTCAAGAGAATTCGCCATTCCCATCTTGTCACCCTTCATCAGAATATCATGCACCAGCCATAAATGAAGATCCACATACTGCATCTTTGTCACAGGATCTTTTCCTTTCACACGTGCATACAATGGTTTTGTCACTTTCTGGATTCCCGGCTTACATCCTTTTTTCAAAATACGATTTGCCTCACGCTCTGTAAAAATATTCGTCGCATTTGCGAAATATCTCTCTTCCAGTGTCTTTCCGTGACGCATAAGGAAACCTCTTCCCTTCATACCACGTGGCAGACAGCGTTCTGCAAACGCACCCAGGAAACGACGTACCGGCATCGGTATTTTATTAAAAGAAGTATGTTCCAAAGGTTCACAATATATGTTATATCCTCCAAACAGTTCATCAGAACCTTCTCCTGAAAGAACTACCTTAACCTTCTTGGAAGCTTCTGCACTGAGGAAATAAAGTGCGATTGCAGCCGGATCTGCAACCGGCTCATCCATATAATACTGAATATCTGAAAGCTTGTCCCAATATTCTTCCGGTGAAATCACCTTCGCATCATTCTTCATATTAATGCTTGCTGCAAATTCCTTTGCATCCTGGATCTCACTGTACTTACCTTCATCAAAACCGACTGTAAAGGTGCGATCCACCTGTCCCAGATAAGTCAGATAACTGGAGTCTACACCACTGGAAAGGTAAGAAGCAACCTCTACATCACTGATTTTATGCTTCTCAACGGAGTCCTTCATCACGCGTTCTACATCATCCACCACTTCTTCGAAAGGCTTCTTACAATCTCCTGTAAAATGAGGTTCAAAATAACGTGTAATGTTCATTTTTCCATTTTCATATGTAAAATAATGTCCTGGCTGTACACAGAACACCCCTTTAAAAAATGTCTCATTCGTAGGAACAAACTGGAAAGAAAGATAGTTTCCAAGTGCCTCTTCATTGAACACCTTATCAAACTTCGGGTGCTCCATAAATGCTTTGATTTCAGAAGCAAACATCAATGTACCATTCATATTCGCATAATACAACGGTTTGATTCCGAAAATATCTCTCGCCGCAAACAATTTTTTCTTCTTTGTATCCCAGATTGCAAAAGCATACATTCCACGAAGACGGTCTACCAGCTTCTCGCCCCACTCTTCGTATCCATGAATCAGTGTCTCTGAATCTGTATTCGATACAAACTCATGACCTGCCGCTTTCAGTTCTTCTCTCAGGTCCTGGTAATTATAAATCTCTCCATTAAATACAAGAACCATGCTGCGATCCTCATTGTACAACGGCTGATCACCAACGGAAGAAAGATCTATGATACTCAGACGGCGAAATCCGAGTGCTGCATCTTCATCCACATACTTTCCCGCACTATCCGGTCCCCTGTGTACGATTGTATTCATCATATTAACAAGTACCTGTTCTCTGTCATCAACTTCTCCGACAAATCCTGCAAATCCACACATATGCCTTCTCCTTTTTTAATTACTGTCAACTGTATCTTTACACCAGACAATAAATCTCTTTTATTATAGCCTCTTTTACTCAGGGAAAAAAGTCCCTTTCATCAGAAAAACAGAAAAATACTGTGAGTATAACATCACAGTATCCCCATTGATCGTATATTTAATTGTTATGGTTTCCCCATCAACGCGTATATTATATCTGATTTATAGGGAAAAGTAAAGGGGGATTTTTGAACAGTGTATACATAAAACACAAATCAGGGATTGCCGTCTGACAATCCCTTCAAAAAATAAGCACTGCATCTTCATTCAAATTCTGGGTTGATCGCATAGAAATTCTTACTGTCAAGATGTTCCTGGACAATTCTTAAACTTTCACCAAATCTCTGATAATGCACAATCTCTCTTTCTCTCAGAAAACGGATCGGATCACAGATTTCAGGATCTTTAATCAGCCGCAGGATATTATCATACGTAGTCCGCGCTTTTTGCTCTGGTGCGACCTCGTAAGAACAACATAGCTGGAAACCCTTGAAAACACGCCATTTTGCGTAGGACAAGCCTTTTCCTGCTACGATTGCATAAGAACAAAAACATAGAAAAATGAAGATGAAGCAAGCTATCCTACATAGTTCCAATGGTTTCAGCAACTAAGACGTTCAACAATGAGCGTCTATTTTTTTTACCCAAAATGAAAAGGAGAATCAAACATTATGAAAAAGATTATGAAGCGATTGCTTACAGGTGTACTTACCCTTGCAACCGTATTTACTGCATTACCTGTCACACAGGTTCATGCTGCGGATTCCGTCTATACTACTACGGACGGTAAAGCAGGAACAATCGTCAAGATTGACAATGGTGGTTCAGAGGTTTCCAGCTTTGAAGAAAGCATAATGAACGCTGACGGGCAGATTGCCTACTGTATTGATATAAACACAAATTTCCAATCGGGATATAAGAATCGTATCAATGCAACGGAGCGAATGAGCGACGACCAAATATCTGATGTGGCGTTGAATCTGGAATACGTCAAACAGTATGCAGAAAAGCACAGTCTTTCCAGCAAACAAGTCTATCTGTTGGAACAATGTGTTGTCTGGCGAAGATTGAGCGTTCACTTAGGCTGGGGGTACAACAATGTACGAGCTGCCTATGATGAAGTGTCAGAGAAAATCCAGTCAGAAGTCTATGAGAACGCAAAGGCTTTCGCTAAAGAAAATAAAGACCGTTACGATTGCGGTGGTTACATCTATGTTGGTGAAGGACAGGACTTAGGACAGTTCTGGGCGAAGTTAGCTGTCGGTGATGGCAAGATTCAGAAATCGTCCAGTAATACAGCAATTACAAAATCTAATGACTGCTATTCTTTATCTGGTGCGACTTATGGTGTCTATTCTGATAAAGGCTGCACGAAATCAGTTGCCACACTTATGACAGATGGCAACGGGAATACGGATACGGTGAAGTTGAGAGCTTCTACATACTATGTAAAAGAAATCGAAGCTCCAAAAGGATTCCAGTTAGATAACAACGTCTATCCCCTTACGGTAAAGGCTGGTGAAACTTCCACATTGAAAGTCAGCGATACACCAAAAGTCACAGACACTTTGGTTGAGCTTTTCAAGATTGATATGGAAACAGGAAAAGCAACCGCACAGGGTAACGCTTCTTTAGAGGGTGCGGAGTTCGTCTGGAAGTATTATGACGGTTATTACACAAAAGATAATCTTCCATCAGAACCAACACGCACATGGACGACAAAGACAAAAGCGGAAAAAGGCAGCGATAACACTATCCACTATATCACAAGATTGGCAGATTCCTATAAGGTATCTGGTGACAGCTTCTATACACAAAACGGTACTATCTGTTTACCGCTTGGTACTATCACTGTAGAAGAAAAAGCTGCTCCAAACGGTTACTTGTTAGATGGTGCTTATATGCAAGCCGCTGGAAGTTCTGAACAGATAAAAGGCGTGTATGTGGCACAGATTACAGAAGATGGCGAACTTGCAGCATTAAGCGGCAGCAACCAGTATTCCGTATCGGACAAGATTATCCGTGGAGGTGTGAGAATCCAAAAGCGTGACCTTGAAACAAAAGACACAAAACCACAAGGCGGTGCAACATTGAAAGATACTGCCTTTGAAATCATTTCCTTAAATGATAATGCGGTATTGGTAGATGGCAAGCTATACAACAAAAATGAAGTCGTCAAGACAATCCGTACAGGTGTTGACGGTATCGCTGCAACTGACGCTGATACACTTCCTTACGGTCACTATAAAATTTCAGAATCCAAAAATCCGACAGGATATTTGACAACTGGTGCGGTTGACTGTGAGTTTGACATTGTGAATGACGGTGAAATCATGGATTTAACAGATGAAGCACATTCCATCTACAACCAGATTATCCGTGGGGATATCGAGGGTGTGAAAATTGGTGACGGTACTCACAAGCGACTTACGAATGTTCCCTTTAGGCTCACAAGCAAGACGACTGGTGAGAGCCATATCATTGTTACGGACGCAAACGGTCAATTCTCCACTTCTTCTGACTGGGTATCTCATAAACAGAATACCAACGCCGGAAAGACCAGTGAGGACGGTATCTGGTTTGGTACTTCCACACCAGACGACAGCAAAGGTGCATTGCTTTACGATACTTACACAATCGAAGAATTACGCTGCGATTCCAACAAAGGAATGACGCTGATTCCGGCGTTTGATGTAGTGGTGTCAAGAAATAAAGTAGTCGTGGACTTGGGTACACTCACAGATGAATATGAACCAGAAATCATTATCCATACGACTGCCACAGATAAGGTGACAGGTGAAAAATCAATCGTTGCCGGAAAGAGCGTGACTATCGTTGATACCGTCACTTTAGATGGTCTGACAAAAGGCACAAAATATCAGTTGAAAGGCTGGCAGATGGTGAAGTCTGAAAATGCACAGCTTTTGATTGACGGTGAACCTGTGGAAAATGATTACACATTCACTGCGAAAAAATCAGAAATGGAAGTTGAGGTTTCCTATACGTTCAATGCTTCTGCTCTTGGTGGCAAAGACCTTGTGACATTCGAGGAATTGTACGATTTATCCAATCCAGACGAGCCTACAAAGGTGGCAGAACATAAAGATATTGAGGACGAGGGGCAAACAGTGACGATTACGGAACGTATCATCACTATGCACACAACCGCTACTGATAAGGCGACAGGTGAAAAGACGATTGAAGCAGACGACAAAGTAACTATCGTTGATACGGTCACTTTAGATGGTCTTGAAAAAGGCGTGAAATACACTCTTAAAGGTTGGGAAATGGTGAAGTCTGAAAATGCTGAACTTCTAATGAATGGCAAGCGTGTAGAAAATGACCTTACTTTTACTGCCGAGGATTCTAAAATGGAGGTTCAGATTGAATTTACATTCAATGCTTCGGAGCTTGGCGGCAAAGAGCTTGTGACATTTGAAGAATTATATGACGTAACCAATCCAGACGAGCCTATCAAGGTAGCTGAACATAAGGACATCAAGGACAAGGGGCAGACTGTGACGGTCAAGGAAAACCTGGAATCCCCTACGGCACCAGAAGAACCTAGCACACCAACAAAGACAAGCGATTCACCAAAAACAGGTGACAACACACCATTTGTCGCATTGTTCGCCATGATGGGAATTTCCGCTGCTGGTCTTATCTTTGCCGGATATAAGAGATTCCGCAGAGTAAAGAAGTCTAAATAATACAGGAGGTATCGGTTTATGAAAGCAACTCCCCGTTCACCTCCCATCATAAAAAAGTCAGTCCGTGGCTGGCAACTCAACTAAATTCTGCTTGATTAACATTTATCTTTCTGAATGGGGATTGTCAAGGGTGCGGCAGCACAACGCTTGCCCTTGATAATTCACAGGCAGACAGATATTATTCCGATAGCAGAATGACACAATCAATCATTAAAAATATAGAAAGAAAAGAGGTAAACAATTTATGGAATTAAAACACGTTATCCCAAATATGGAAAAAACATTCGGAACTTTAGAATTTGCTGGTGAGAATAAGGTGGAACAGCGTAGGATCAACGGACGTATGACGGTCGTTTCCCGTAGCTTCAACCTTTATTCGGACGTACAGAGAGCAGACGATATTATCGTGGTGCTGCCTGCTTCTGCTGGTGAGAAGAACTTTGAATCAGAGGAAAAGGTAAAACTTATCAATCCCAAAATCACTGCAGAGGGTTATAAAATCGGTACAAGAGGATTCACAAATTATATCTTATCGGCTGACGATATGGTGAAAGCATAAGGAGGTATTGAGTATATGAGATTAGCAAACGGAATCATTATTGACAAGGAAAAGACTTTCGGAGTATTGAAATTCTCCGCATTAAGACGAGAGGTACATATCCAGAATGAGGACGGTACGGTTTCTGAAGAAATCAAAGAACGTACCTACGATTTGAAGTGCAAAGAACAAGGACGTATGATACAGGTAAGTATTCCGGCTTCTGTTCCGTTAAAGGAATTTGACTACAATGCAGAGGTGGAAATCATCAATCCTGTGGCTGATACGGTGGCAACCGCTACGTTTCAAGGTGCAGACGTTGACTGGTATATCAAGGCAGATGATATTGTCTTGAAGAATAAGCATTCTGTGTCAAACACTATGACAAATCCATCACAAACAGTAACAAAAATAAATAAGCAATAATTGCTTCATCTGCAAAATGATATTATAATTATTGGCATATAGATAAATCGATGGAAAGGAATTAGTACAAATGTTAAGAAAAAATATTCTTATATTCATAAAAAGAAATACGCTTATTTCTGCATTTTTTATAATATCTATAGTCATCATTACTTCATATTATTTAACACTGGATTTGCCCGAACTGTTTAGAGGAGCCGAACAATGGTTTAATCTTTTATTTCAATTATCTGTTGGATATATAATAAATTTTATGTTTTATATTACACAAGTTTATGTTCCTAACAATAAGAGGGATTCTATTGCTAGAAGAAATGTTTCTATGCGATTAAAACAAATTATAAAAAATATGCGAAACAGTCTATCTTCGCTTGCAGAAATTTATTTAGATGGTCATACAGGTACTGATTATACTGCTGAAGAATTGTCTAGTTTGTTACAGTTACGATTTTCAGATAAAGTGAAAGTTTTAAATGCAAATAGGACTACTCGAGAAAATATGGTTTATTTTTCTGTAAGAGAATGGCTTGGAGAGTGTATTCGTAAAACCGAAGATGAAATTGATAAACTTTACAAATATTATCCCACAGATATTTCTGTAGAACTTATGAAAGTTCTTGAAGATATCTTAAATTCCACTTATCATTCCATGATGAAAACATTATTGGTTGTTCCAAATGATGTTGATTTTAGTCAATGTAATAATAATTTTTTTGCAGAGTATTATAAATTGATATGTGAATTAGAAAAAATTAATCAAAAGGAGTATTTTTCCGAATAAATGTTAGAGCAGTAAATTCTATGGAGTTTGCTGCTTTTTATGCTTAAAAGGAGGAACTATGAGATTACAAACATACAGAGGATATCGTATCAGAGCCAGTGATAAATCACTGGTTTTTCGTTTCTCAGCTGGTTTGCTGCTTCTATTATTCCTTGCGGTGGTTATGCTGCTGAACCTAAAGTCAATCATCACTACGGATTGGAAAGCAATCTCACTTTTTGAAGATGGCAGCGTCTACTTGCCGATTACACCATATAGGATAGTGACTATCATTGTGGCGACTCTGGTCTGTGTGTTGTCTGCCCTTTTCTACCGCAGATTCCAGTATGACAGAGTGAAACAGCTTTTTCACCGTCAAAAGCTGGCACGCATGATTTTAGAGAATGGCTGGTATGAATCAGAATCCACACAGGACAGCGGATTTTTTAAGGACTTGCCAGCGTCCGGCAAGAAAGAGAAAATCAACTACTTTCCAAAACTGTATTACCGTATGGAACATGGTCTATTGTATATCCGTACAGAAATTACATTAGGGAAATATCAAGACCAACTTTTACACTTGGAAAAGAAGCTGGAAACAGGATTGTACTGTGAGCTGGTGTCAAAAGAGCTACATGATTCCTATGTGGAGTATGTCTTACTTTATGACACTATCGCTAATAGAATCACTATCAATGAGGTACAGGCTGAACATGGCAGTTTACGTCTGATGAAAAATGTCTGGTGGGAGTATGACAAGCTCCCTCATATGCTGATTGCTGGCGGTACTGGTGGAGGAAAGACGTATTTTATTCTCACACTCATTGAAGCTATGCTCCGCAGCAATGCAGTCATGTATATTTTAGACCCAAAGAACGCTGACCTTGCGGATTTATCCGTTGTCATGCCGGAAGTCTGGTACAAGAAAGACGATATAACTGCCTGTATTGATAGATTTTATGACAGTATGATGGCAAGAAGTGAAGCTATGAAGCTCATGGAGAATTACAGAACGGGGGAAAACTACGCCTATTTAGGACTATCACCCCACTTCCTTATCTTTGATGAATACGTGGCGTTCATGGAAATGCTGACAACAAAGGAAAATGTCGCTGTGCTGAATAAGCTCAAACAGATAGTCATGCTTGGACGACAGGCAGGATATTTTCTGATTCTCGCCTGTCAGCGACCAGACGCAAAATATCTCGGTGACGGAATCCGTGACCAGTTCAATTTCCGTGTAGCTCTTGGGCGTATGTCAGAGCTTGGGTACAGTATGATGTTCGGTGAAGCAGACAAGGACTTTTTTCTGAAACAGATCAAAGGACGTGGCTATGTTGATACGGGAAACAGTGTCATATCCGAGTTTTACACTCCCCTTGTACCCAAAGGGCATGATTTTCTAAAAGAGATAGGGAGATTGTCACAAAACAGGCAGGACGGACAGGCGGCGTGCGAAGCGAAAGCCGCAGGCACGGACTAGCCTGTGTTGGGGTGGCGTGAGCCGCCCCAACCATCTGCCCCCGTTATCTAACAGGGGGGCACAAATTATCTGGAAACAGTCAATTACATATCAAAAAGTTCTTGAAAACAGAGGACTTTTCAAACATTCAAGGGAGTGTGACAAAATCGGTAACTGTCACATTCCTTTTTCGATTGGAGGGATTGAAACTGAATGATACCGATTGGATAAACGATTTTAAGGAAAAACGGACGCAGTACGGCGTTTCCCAGAATCGTCTTGCGGTCATGGCTGGTATCAGTCGTGAGTATGTCAGCAGGATTGAATCTGGAAAAGTAGCCTTGACAGAAGAAATCAAGGGGAAATTCACGGACGCTCTGGAAAAGCTGAATCCAGAGAATCCGTTGGAAATGGTCTTGGATTACGTCAGAATCCGATTCCCCACACAGGACGTTCGGCACGTTGTTGAAGATATTCTGCAATTAAAGCTGGATGTAATGATACATGAGGACTACGGATTCTACTCCTATGCGGAACATTATGTGCTTGGTGATGTGTTCGTGCTGACATCACCCGATAAAGAGAAAGGCACACTGCTGGAGCTGAAAGGCAAAGGCTGTCGGCAGATGGAAAGTTATCTGCTGGCACAGCATAGGAGCTGGTATGACTTTCTCATGGACGCTCTGGTGGAAGGAGGTGTGATGAAACGTCTTGACCTTGCCATCAACGATATGGCAGGAATCTTGGATATTTCAGAGCTGACAGAGAAATGCAACCGTGAAGAATGTATTTCCGTATTCCGCAGCTTCAAGAGTTACCGCAGCGGTGAGCTGGTGAGAAGCAATGAACAGGACAGATACGGAATGGGAAATACGCTTTATATCGGTTCGCTCAAATCAGAGGTTTATTTCTGTATCTATGAAAAGGACTATGAGCAGTATGTGAAATACGATATTCCGATTGAAGATACGAAAATCAAGAACCGTTTTGAAATCCGGCTGAAAAATGAGCGAGCCTATTATGCGGTGCGTGACCTGCTGACCTACCATGACGCAGAGCGTACCGCTTTTGACATTATCAACCGTTATATGCGGTTCGCTGACAAGGAGGTGGAGAAAAGACGCAGCGAATGGAAAACCAATGAGAAATGGGCGTACTTTATCGGTTCTGATCGTGGGCGTTTGAAACTGACGACCAAACCAGAACCGTATACGCTCACTCGGACGCTCAACTGGATAAGCAGACAGGTAGCTCCCACATGGAAAGTCTTGCAGCAGATAGACAGTACCAACGGTACGACCTATCTCAAAGATATTTTAGACCATGCGAAGCTCACGGAGCGTCACAAGAAACTGATTGAACAGCAGACAACTTCTACAGAGGAAATCATCAACAAGGAGGAATGACAACATGAAACATATCTTATTTTGATTTATTTTTAGTATCTCTTGGTGCAGGTATCGGAGTGGTTACAATGTGTCTGGTACGGGCTGGCAGCCAGTTTGACAGAGATATGGAAACATGGAAAAGAGGTGAGAAATAATGAATTTCGGACAGAACTTATACAACTGGTTTTTATCCAATGCACAGTCACTTGTGCTTATGGCAATCGCTGTTATCGGGGTGTATCTCGGTTTCAAGCGTGAGTTTTCCAAACTTATTGGCTTTCTGGTGATTGCCTTAATCGCTGTCGGTCTGGTATTCAATGCCGCTGGCGTGAAAGACGTACTGTTACAGTTATTCAATAAGATTATCGGGGCGTAATCATATTGTTATATCCTCCGCAAGATGTTATAATTTGTTGTAATTTAATGAATTGCGGAGGAATGATTATGAAAGATTTTATTGATTTCTTAAAATTACCGCCTAATATTCTAGGAGCTTTGTCTATTGCAAGCGGAGCATTATTACTATTGCCAGACCAGTTGGCTAAAAGGCTATATATGACAGAGTTTCGTGATAAATATGGATTTACAATAGGTATTATTTTTGTCGTTTCAACTGCTATACTAATAGTTCTTATAGTTAGTAAAATATATCATTACTTTTATGATAAGCATTCATCAAAAAATTGGTTGAAGCACAAACAAAATATCTTAAAAGAATGACACCAGAACAAGTTATTGTGATTCGGGAGTTTATCAATGAACCAACACATACATTGCCACTTCCTTATAATAATGGATTGGTAATTGAGTTACAACACCTGCAAATTATTACACCAGCAGGACAAACTCATTTGGTAGATATGTTAGACCCTCAAATTCAATTCTTTTTGCAACCGTGGGTTATTCAGAGAATTAACAATGATGATGAATTAAGGCAAAAATTTTATTAAAATGAATTAGCAGTAAATCATAATAGGTTTGCTGCTTTTTTTATACAAAATTTTTAGATTGGAGGACAACATGAAAACAGATATTTTTGAGGATATGAAAGATTATATCGGCTGTAATGATGTTTCCGACCTGCCTTACCGCAAGCGTGAGGTATGGGAAGAAATCAAACGACAGATACCTCTTCAATATCCTAAAGAACAGTTAGAAAAGTTTTCTCATTATGTGTTTGGTGTAGATTATGCTGTTATAATGGGAATACTGGATATGATGAAAGGAAGTGACAGACCATGCAGGAAATGCGAGTTTACTTGTTAAATAATACAAAACCGTATCGTGAGGGTGACGAAGAATATTCTGGTGCTTGGTTCAACTGCCCTGTGGACTTTGAGGAAATCCGAGAAAAAATCGGTGTGGAACATGAAGAACAGATTGAGATTGCAGACTATGAGCTGCCCTTTGACTTACACAGTGATATGCTACTTTGGGAAATCAACGCCAACTGCCGCATGGTGCTGGAATTGGAGGGTACGCCTATCGGCAATGAAATGAAAGCCATTCAGCAGAAATGGTTTTCCAGCTTCGAGGAATTTATCGACCACAAGGACGAGATACGCTACTATGATGTGGGTGACGGTGCAGCTCTGGCAGAATACCTTATCCGTGAAGAATATGTTTTTGGTGAGATTCCTCACGAACTGTTGAAACATATCGACTATCACTCCTATGGTAGTGAGCTGGAAATGGACGACAGATACTTATTTACCACAAACGGCGTATTCCGCTATCAGTAAAGGGGTGATGTGGTATCGAAGAAATGCGAATCTATATCGCCAATCTTGGGAAATACAACGAGGGTGAGCTTGTGGGTGCGTGGTTTACGCCGCCCGTTGATTATGACGAGATGGCAGAACGTATCGGCTTGAATGACAGATACGAAGAATACGCAATCCATGATTATGAGCTACCCTTTGAGATTGACGAGTACACACCCATTGAGGAAGTCAACCGCCTGTGTGAAATGGTGGAGGACTTACCAGAAGACATACAGGACGAATTATCGGAACTGCTAGGCTATTACAGTAGCTTGGAAGATTTGTGCGAACATGCAGACGATATTATCCATTATCCCGATTGTGACGATATGACAGACGTTGCCTATTACTTCATAGATGAATGTCAAAGTCTGGGTGAGATACCAGACAGAATCCGCAGTTACATAGACTATGAAGCCTACGGGCGTGACCTTGATTTAGAGGGGTGTTTTGTCGTCACCAATCATGGCGTGTTTGAATGTCCGTATTAACAATTACAACTGAATATTTTTTATCTGCCAGTGAAATGACACTGGTTATTTTTTTGCAGCAGCCTTGAAACATAGGCTGCTGTTTCCATTTTAGAACAGAAAGGAGCTGTGAAAATTGAAGAAAATCAAAAGCTATACAAGCATATGGAGCGTGGAAAAAGTCATTTATGCAATCAACGACTTTCAATTCCCGTTCCCGCTCACATTCAGTCAGATGGCTTGGTTCGTGGTGTCGCTGTTTGTGGTGATTCTCTTTGGGGAGCTACCGCCCTTTAACATGATTGACGGTGCATTTCTCAAATACTTTGGAATCCCTGTGGCGTTCACTTGGTTTGTATCGCAAAAGACCTTTGACGGAAAAAAGCCTTTTGGATTCCTAAAATCCTGTGTGAGCTTTTTCCTCCGACCAAAAGTGACCTATGCAGGAAAAGCTATCAAACTGAAAAATCAGAAATTCAATACAAGCGTGACCGCAGTTAGGAGTGTGATGTATGTTCCCGATTAAGTACATAGAAAACAATCTGGTGTTCAACCATGACGGTGAGTGCTTTGCCTACTATGAGCTGACACCTTACAATTATTCGTTCCTGTCACCAGAAGAAAAATACATGGTGCATGACAACTTCCGTCAGCTTATCGCCCAGAACCGTGACGGAAAAATCCATGCCCTACAGATTGCCACAGAGGACAGCCTGCGTGCAGTACAGGAGCGTTCCAAAAAGGGAATCACAGGCAGATTAAAAGAGATTGCCTGTAAAAAGGTAGATGAACAGACAGAAGCGTTGGTTGAGATGATTGGTGAAAATCAGATTGACTACCGCTTTTTTCTTGGCTTCAAGCTGCTGGTAAATGAGGAAGAAATCAGCTTCAAGGGTATGCGAAAATCAGCAGCTATGACCTTTGCGGATTTTATCTATGAAGTCAATCACAAGCTGATGGGTGACTTCGTTTCCATGAGTAATGATGAAATCAACCGTTTCCTAAAGATGGAAAAACTCTTGGAAAGCAAAATCTCACGCCGCTTTCAGTTCCGCAGACTAGATAAGAACGACTTCGGCTACCTCTTGGAACATATCTACGGGAATACCGGCGTTGCCTACAGTGATTACAGTTATGACCTCCCGATAAAAAAGTTAAAGCGTGAAACACTGGTGAAGCGATATGACCTTATCCGTCCGACACGCTGCATGATTGAAGAAAACCAGCGATACCTAAAGATTGAGCGTGAAGATCAGACAACTTTTGTTGCCTACTTCACGATTAACAATATCGTGGGTGAGCTGGATTTTCCGTCAAGCGAGATATTTTATTATCAGCAACAGCAATTCACGTTCCCCGTTTCCACTTCTATGAATGTGGAAATCGTCACCAACAAAAAGGCTCTGACGACTGTTAGGAATAAAAAGAAAGAGCTGAAAGACTTGGATAATCATGCTTGGGAATCCAACAACGAAACGGGAAGTAACGTCATGGACGCTCTGGATTCGGTGAATGAACTGGAAACAAATTTAGACCAGTCCAAAGAATCCATGTATAAATTATCCTACGTTATCCGTGTGGCAGCTGACACTCTGGAAGAATTGAAACGCCGCTGTGATGAAGTCAAAGATTTCTATGATGATTTGAACGTCAAGCTGGTTCGCCCATTCGGTGATATGTTGGGGTTGCATGGTGAGTTTATCCCGTCCAGCAAAAGATATATCAATGATTATATCCAATACGTCACTTCGGACTTTCTCGCCGGACTTGGCTTCGGTGCGACACAGCAGCTTGGGGAAACGGACGGTATCTATATCGGCTATAACCTTGATACAGGAAAGAACGTCTATCTAAAACCTAGCCTTGCAGCACAGGGCGTAAAAGGTTCTGTGACAAATGCTCTTGCGGCTGCTTTTCTCGGTTCGCTCGGTGGTGGAAAGTCTTTCTGTAACAACCTTATCATCTATTATGCGGTGCTGTTTGGAGGAAAAGCGGTCATTGTAGACCCAAAATCAGAGCGTGGTAACTGGCAGGAAACGATACCCGACATTGCACAGGAAATCAAGATAGTTAATCTCACCAGTGAGGACAAAAACAGAGGACTTCTTGACCCGTATGTGATTATGAAGCGAACAAAGGACGCTGAAAGTCTGGCAATCGACATTCTGACATTCCTTACAGGTATTTCGTCCCGTGACGGTGAGAAGTTCCCTGTATTAAGGCGTGCAATCCGTTCCGTGACACAGAGCAAAAAACGAGGACTGCTCCGTGTCGTTGATAAATTAAGGAAAGACGATTCTCCTGTGGCAGAAAATATCGCAGACCATATCGAGAGCATGACCGATTATGACTTTGCACACCTTTTATTCTCGGACGGTGATGTGGAGCAGTCCATCAGTTTAAACAGGCAGCTCAACATCATACAGGTGGCAGACCTTGTGTTGCCGGATAAGGACACGAAGTTTGAAGAATACACCACAATGGAATTATTGTCCGTGGCTATGCTGATTGTCATTAGTACCTTTGCCCTTGATTTTATCCATTCCGACAGGAGCATTTTTAAGATGGTGGACTTGGACGAGGCGTGGACGTTCCTACAGGTGGCACAGGGGAAAGCATTGTCTAACAAGCTGATTCGTGCTGGACGCTCCATGAACGCTGCTGTTTACTTCGTTACACAAAACTCTGGTGATGTGGACGATGAAAAGATGAAGAACAATATCGGCTTAAAGTTTGCGTTCCGTTCTACAGACATAAAGGAAATCAAGAATACTCTTGAATTTTTCGGTGTGGATAAGGAGGACGAGGGCAACCAGAAACGACTTAGGGATTTGGAAAACGGACAATGCCTGTTTCAAGATTTGTATGGGCGTGTGGGCGTTATCCAGATTCACCCTGTATTCTCTGACCTGTTCCATGCCTTTGATACCAGACCGCCAGTGCAGACGGAAGAAATGAGGTGAAGCCTATGGACAAGAGAAAAATAGTCCGTTATCTGCTTATCACGCTTTCGGTGATTCTCGGTGTGCTGGTATTTTTATCTATCACGGGTACGGTAGCTCATGCGGCTGGTCTGGTAGACAATACGGTGAGTGACGCTAACACCTATTCCAAATATCCGCTGGAAAACTACCAGCTTGATTTCTATGTGGATTCAAGTTGGGATTGGCTGCCGTGGAACTGGCTTGACGGTATCGGCAAAAGTATTCAGTACGGACTATATGCCATCACAAACTTTGCCTGGACGGTGAGCTTATACATTTCCAATGCGACGGGATATGTGGTACAGGAAGCCTACAAGCTGGACTTTATCTCTGATACCGCAAGCTCTATCGGAAAGAACATTCAGACGTTGGCTGGTATCACTTCCAGCGGTTTTTCCAGTGAGGGATTTTATGTGGGATTTCTGCTTATCCTTATTCTGGTAATGGGTATCTATGTGGCATACACAGGACTTATCAAGAGGGAAACCACAAAAGCAGTTCATGCGGTGATTAACTTCCTTGTGGTGTTTATCCTGTCAGCTTCTTTTATTGCATACGCCCCCAATTATATCAGCAAAATCAATGATTTTTCCGCAGATATAAGCAGCTCGGCATTATCGCTCGGTACAAAAATCGTGCTGCCCGATTCCAACAGCAAAGGAAAAGACAGCGTAGATTTAATAAGAGACAGCCTGTTTTCCATACAGGTGAAACAACCGTGGCTGCTTTTACAGTACGGGGAATCGGATATAGAAACGCTCGGTTCTGACCGTGTGGAAAGCCTGTTATCGGAAAGTCCAGACACGGACGACAGAGAGGACGTTGTGATTGAGGAAATCGAGGATAAGGACAATGACTATTTGAGCGTCACAAAGACCATGACCCGTTTAGGTATGGTAGTGTTCCTGTTTATCTTCAATATTGGTATCTCGGCATTTGTCTTTCTGCTTACCGGCATGATGATTTTCTCGCAGGTGCTATTCATCATTTACGCCATGTTCCTGCCGATTAGTTTTATCCTCTCCATGATACCGACTTATGAGGGCATGGCAAAAAAGGCTCTTACGAAGCTGTTCAATACCATTATGATGAGAGCCGGAATCACACTGATTATTACCACAGCCTTTAGTATCTCGACTATGTTTTATTCCATTTCCTCCAGCTATCCGTTTTTCATGGTGGCATTTCTACAGATAGTCACCTTTGCCGGAATCTATTTTAAATTAGGTGACTTGATGGCAATGTTCAGCCTGCAATCTTCCGATACACAGCAAGTCAGCAGACGAATCATGCGACACCCGTATATGTTCCTCAACCGCAGGGCAAGACGCTTGGAGCGTAAAATCGGTAGGACAATGGCGGCTGGTGCTGCTGGCGGTGTAGCTGGTGCTGCGGCGGCTTCTGCTTCTACGAAAAAGGCAGACAATACCAAACAGACAGGTAATACGCATACCAGAGCAAATCACAATACTTCTGCTTCTTCCAGTGGAGGTAACAGCAAGCCGCCAGCTCTGCCGGATTCCAAATCACAGAAGCCGCTTACATTGCCGGATAAGAAAAGTCAGACGGATTCCTCACAGACCGTACATAGTTCACAGAGCAATACGCAGGAATCACAGTCTACCTCAAAGCGTGGAATCGTGGATAAAAAATCGGTATCGAAACAGCCGCAGTCAGAGAAACAGAATCCACAGCGTCCGAGTGTGGATAAGGAACAGGACAAGCTGGAATCAAAGGATAAAGAGCGACAGGTCACCGGATCAGCGACAAAGAGAGCTGCCCCGGTGCATGAGCGACCAGCCACAACGCCTGTTCCTGTAAAATCGGATTCACAGGCGGCAGCTTCAAAACCAGAGCAGAAAGTCAAAGAGCGTCCTGTCACAGTGACAAAGGAGCAGCCGCAATCAAGCAAGAGTAAAGAGCCTGTGACAAAATCACAGGAGAATGTAAGAACACAGGTTGTCAGAGAATCCCGTCCGGCAGATAAACAGACTTCATCAGCAGTAAATAAACATTCACAAGCTACCACAGATATTTCAAGGCAAACGGTACAACGTCAGAAGCAGACAAAGACGGTTCAGAAAAAGACCACAAATCAATCAACAATGAAGAAATCTACAAGTAAGAAAGGCGGCAAGAAATGAAGTTAAGGCATTTTGCTGTGTTCGGTGGGATTTTCACAGTGATTATCTGTCTGCTTCTGTTCCTGTTTATCGTGACCGCAGATGATGAAGAAAGCGGCTCTTCCAGCTTGGATTTTTCTGGACTGAACCTGTCAGCAGAAGTCTTGAAACATCAGCCTACGGTAGAAAAATACGCAAAGGAATACGGGATTTCTGACTATGTGAATTACCTGCTTGCGATTATGCAGGTGGAATCCGGCGGCACTGGCACGACAGACGTTATGCAAGCCAGTGAATCACTTGGTCTACCGCTTAATTCCTTGTCTGTGGAGGATTCCATCAAACAAGGGTGTAAATACTTCTCGGAGCTTTTGAAATCCGCAGAAGCGAAAGGCTGTGACATCAACACAGTGGTACAGTCCTATAACTATGGCGGCGGCTTCATTGATTACGTTTCCAGTCATGGGAAAAAGTACACCTTTGAGCTGGCGGTCAGTTTCGCAAAGGACAAGTCCGGCGGTGTCAAAGTCACCTATAAGAATGAGATTGCCATAAAAGAAAATGGCGGCTGGCGTTACAGGTACGGGAATATGTTCTATGTAAAATTAGTCAGCCAGTATTTGGCTGTGCCTAGTTTCAGTGACGCTACCGCACAGGCAATCTTCAATGAAGCGTTGAAGTATCAAGGCTGGAAGTATGTGTATGGCGGCAGCAATCCCAACACTTCTTTTGACTGTTCGGGATTGGTTCAGTGGTGCTACGGAAAGGCTGGTATCAGCTTACCCCGTACCGCACAGGCACAGTATGACGCTACGCAGCACATACCGCTGTCACAGGCAAAAGCTGGTGATTTGGTATTCTTCCACTCAACCTATAACGCTGGAACATACGTCACTCATGTAGGAATCTATGCTGGAAACAACAGAATGTATCATGCTGGCGACCCTATCGGATATGCAGATTTAACAAGCTCGTACTGGCAGCAACACTTGATTGGTGCCGGACGAGTGAAAACCAATTAGAAAGGAATGGTGCTATGCTATTTAAGAAAAAGGATAAGGAATCAAAACCAAAAAAGGAAAGAAAGTGCCGGTGATGAAAGTTGGCACGCATAAGAAAACCGTGATTGCCTTATGGCTGGTGCTGATTGCCAGTGTCAGCTTTGGGGTGTATAAGAATTTCACCGCCATTGATATGCACACGGTACATGAGAAAGAAGTCATTGAGCAGCGTATTGTTGATACCAACAAGATAGAGAATTTCGTCAAGGCATTTGCGAAGTCCTACTATTCTTGGAGCAACACGCAGGAATCCATTGAGAAACGAACCGCAGCCATCAACCAATATCTGACAAAGAGCTTACAGGATTTGAATGTTGATACCGTCCGTATGGATATACCTACAAGCTCTACGGTAACAGACGTTAAGATTTGGGAGGTTGAAGCGGCTGGAATGAACGACTTTACCGTTGTCTACTCGGTAGATCAAACGGTAACGGAGGGAGAAACTACTATCGGCTACACTTCCGCTTATATGGTGGTAGTTCATGTAGATGGTGACGGAAATCTGGTTATTACACAGAATCCGACCATCAGCAGCATACCAACAAAATCCGGCTATGAACCAAAAACAAAAGAATCGGACGGAACAGTGGACGCTGCCACTACGGAGGAAGTTACAGAGTTCTTGGAAACATTCTTCAAGCTATACCCTACCGCAACAGAAAAGGAGCTTGCCTACTATGTATCGGGGAATGTGCTGGAACCTGTGAATTGTGAGTATGTGTTCTCGGAGCTGGTAAATCCTATCTTTACACAAGATGGTGAACAGGTGAAAGTGTCCGTATCAGTGAAATATCTCGACCAGAGGACAAAGGCAACACAGATTTCACAGTTTGATTTGACACTGGAAAAAGATAGTAACTGGAAGATTGTAAAATAATGAAGATGGGGAATGGACATTAAAAACCGTTCCCCTTTAATCATTTTCATTCACGTTTAATTTTTTTAACTGCTATTGCTTATTGTGCTACAAAAAATGCCATTCTTAATTTGGAAGATTAGTTCCAGAAAAATCAGAAAGAATATTGACATACAAGTGATGTGTGTATATAATGTGCATGTATAAACATCACACTAAAGGAGGAAAGATATTTGAAGATAGTAATATCTAATACATCTGAAAATCCTCTTTACCAGCAAATCAAAGACCAAATAAAAGACGCTATCTTAAGAGAGGAATTAGTGGAGGGCGACGCCCTTCCGTCTATCCGTTCCTTTGCAAATGATTTAAAAGTCAGCGTCCTAACAATACGGAGGGTATATGATGAATTGGAAAAAGAGGGATTTATTACAAGTCAAGTCGGTATCGGGACTTTTGTTTCTACAAGTAATATTGAATTATTAAGGGAGTCCAAACGGCGACTTGTAGAGAAAAAAATGCTTGATATGATACAGACAGCTAAATCACTAAATATCAGCAAAGAGGAATTAAATGCCATGATGGACATTCTATACGAGGAGGAAAACTGAATGGACAATATTTTAGAAGTATCTGGAATCAATAAAAGTTACGATGATTTTTCCTTGAAGGACATCTCATTCTATTTACCAGAGGGATGTATCACTGGATTTGTGGGAATTAACGGGGCAGGTAAGACAACCACTCTACGAAGTATTTTAGGGCTTACCAACAATGTGTCGGGGAAAATAAATTTTTTGGTATGGACATAAAGGGAAATGAAAGCGAAATAAAAGACCGTATCGGTATTGTGCTTGATGATGGTTGTTTTATGATGAATTAACCATTTCAGAAATGAAAAGCATCATAGCACCTGCCTATAAAAACTGGTGTGAACAAGATTTTATTGATTACTTAGAACGTTTCGAGCTTAACCCAAAGCAAAAAATCAATACACTGTCGAAAGGTATGCGTATGAAATATGCTTTGGCATTAGCTCTTTCACATAAAGCGGAGCTACTTATTATGGACGAACCGACAAGCGGACTTGACCCACTGGTACGAAGCCAGCTTTTGGATATATTAAAAGATTATATGAACAAAGATGGAAAAGGTGTATTTTTTTCTACGCATATTACCTCTGATTTAGACAAAATTGCAGATATGCTGATTATGATTGATAGTGGGCAGATTGTTTTTCAAGAAGAAAAAGACCAGTTGCTTGACAGCTATCGAATTATAAAAGGAAGTGCAGAGAAACTGAATTCAGATACACGAAAGATGTTTCTTTGCACAGAAGAAAGTGCATTTAATTTTACGGGAATTACAAAACAGGCTTCTGTTGTTATGGAATGTATGCAGGATGTTCTTATAGAACGACCAACGATTGAAGACATTATGCTTGCGAATGTGGAAAGGAGAAAAAAGAATGTTATTTAGCTTAGTAAAAAAGATTTTCTAATTGTAAAGAAATATGTGGGTATTATGCTTATTGTATCCTTTTTAATTCCGCCTATTATGCTTTGGCGTACACCTGAAGCGGCTGGAGCTATGGGTTTCACACTTACTATTATTTTCAGTATTTTCATGTTGACACAATATGTTTCCTTAAAGGAACATCAATATCCGAAAGCCGCTACTCTGCTTTGTGCAACGCCATATCCCCGTAGGCTGATTGTACTTTCAAAATATTTATTTTGTCTGGTTATTTATGCGGTATGCTGTTTGATTTTTGGGATTGACACACTTCTTTTCCCAAAACTTGGAACGTTTGATATTAGGATGGCGGTTATCATTTTTTTTACGGTCACTGTATTTTTATCTGTTTATTTTCCTGCTTTATATAAACTGGGATATGAAAAAACAAAATTTTTCTTTGTCTTAGTTATTATGGCATCCCCTATTTTGTTTGCAGCTCTGTTTAAACCAGAAAATAAGATGAAGTTTGATTTCTTAAATACGGTTTCCACAACAATGCTCATTATTTTTGGTATTGTAATTAGTCTTATCATTTTTTCAATATCCGCTATTCTGTCAATTAAGTTTTTTGAAAAGAGCGATTTGGCATAGGAGGTATCGTATGGAACATGATGTAATTATTTTGTATTTGATAGCAGGAGTATCGTTTACTTTCGCCTTGTTTAATTGTATTTTGTTTGCCTTGAAACATGGAAAGACAATGAAAACAGATGGAATGATTGTTTCAATAAAGTCTACAAACCCGACAAACGAAAAATGGCGTAATGCAAAACTGGCAGAGGTTTCCTATCTGGTAAATGGCAAGTGGATTGTGTCAAAAAATCGCATACAGGTTTCTCTTACCTCCGAGATAGGAACGCATATTCCTATCCGATATGACCGAAACCAGCCAGACAAAATATACAGTTATTCAGTAAAACGAATTATTATAGGATTTTTAATTGGTGTAGGTAGCATACTTATAGCTGCGTTTATGCAAATTCATTAGAGAAAGGGGATATAGGATATGCCACATTTTCCAGAATGGTTTATAGTCATTTGTGTGTTGTTCCCTATTGCCAATTTGATTTATAAGGCATGGAAAAACAGAAAGAAATAGCAAAGTGGAGGTAATGATGAAAAAAACGGAATGGATACGCTGCCCTGTTTGTGGCAACAAAACCCGTGACAGAATTAGAGAAGATACGGTTTTAAAAAATTACCCGCTCTATTGTCCGAAAATGTAAACAGGAAACCTTAATAGAAAGCCAAAAAATCTACAAATAATAGTAATCAAAGAGCCAGACGCACAGACGCAGAGCCGATAACACCGAGAATAGTTTTATCTTGGGTTATCGGCTTATTTTATTGGAAAGCTAAAAAGCATAGGATTACTCCTCCACTTCCTTAGACTTGATGATTCCGTCAATAACGCTTTCCATGATAACTAAATCTTTGTCGGACAGGTTATCAAGCTGCTTTTCCAACTGTATTCTTCTGGTGCTCTTCACCAGATCAGAAGCAGGCAGGAAAAAAGCGTCTGTTGATACATTCAATAAATGAACAAGGTCATAAAATACTTGTAAACTTGGGTGCTGCCCTTTGTTTTCAATATTCGTCAAATAGCGTGGGTCAATCTCAATCATTGCTCCCACTTGTTCACGGGTAAGACCTTGTTTCATGCGAGCTTCTTTGATTGCAAGACCAAAGGCTCTAAAATCATACTTATCTTCTTTTTTACGCATATGTAATCACCTCACTACATTTTACTGTTCCTGTTGATTTTCTAACAGGTATAGAAAAACGCATAGTATGGTTTGTAAGTTCCTATCTGCGTAAAAGGAACATTAAAAAAGTGCTGCATTGCGGTAAATAAAAAAACCGCTATTGTCAGTAGCATTTTTGCATGTTAAAAATTTTCTTTGTTTAGATGGCGGTTGACAAGCCGCCTTTTTTCCATCCCCGAAAAACAGTATATAGGTTTGGGGTTAGCGGCTTTAGGAGGTAGCCGCATTGAGAAACCTACATAATCGACAATCTTTGATATATCCGATATTGTCAAAAAAATCTTAGCCTTTAAAGCGGTACAATATACCCTTGAATATGGTTTTTCACATTACATAGCAGGAATAACTATAAAAGCACAAGAACAGCATTCATTTTATGCTCTTGTGCTTTTTTGCTGCTTAAAAAAATTTTTTGACTTTTTTCTGATTTGGGTTACAAATCGCTCCTCCGTGTTGAGTGTTAGTGCGGAAAGAGGTAAAAAGCCTTTTCGCTTTAGCAACGTCAACTTGAAAGGAGGTGAGATTATGAAACCTTCTTCATTTGAGAACGCTATAAGACTTCAATTTGACTGTCTGGCTCGTAAGGTGATTGGCAGAACTGTAAAGAACTACAACAAAGAACTTGCCAGACGTGCAAAGCATGAAATATCTTTCTGTGAAATACCAGAGCTGGAATTAAACCAGTTGGGTGTATCGGACGAATACCCGATTGAATTTACTTCCTTTGATGTGTTCGGTACAGAAGTTCGTGTCTATGATGAGAAATTATGTGAAGCAATCAAAAAATTAAGCGAAAGACGACGTAATGTTGTGTTGATGTTCTACTTTCTGGAATTACCAGACGCAGAAATCGCAGAGATTTTGGATATTTCCAGAAACTCTGTTTATAGAAACAGAATGTGTTCACTAAAGCTCATTAGAGATATGTACGAGGAGGAATTATTATAACATGATGAAGTCTACAAAAAAGTGTCCTCTATTCTCCACAATCAGTTTAGCTACTGATGGTGACGAAGTGGCAATAGAGAAAATATTAAATCACTATGACGCTTATATATCAAAAGCAAGTTTACGCCCGTTCTATGATGAACACGGAAATATGTATATTGTGGTCGATATGGAACTGAAAGGCAGAATCAGAGCTGCTCTTATTAAAGCAATTCTAGGTTTTGAAGTCAGAGTGAAATAAGCGAATATATACGGAGTGTTCTACCACCTCATTCCAGCTCCGTTTTACAAGTGTTCTTTGAAAACTGAATAAAGTAATCAGATACGTTTGATATACGGTGAGCCGACGGACTGGAACGCCATGACCCACGAAAGGAGGGATAGCGAAGCGAGCGACCACGCCAGTGATCCGTAAGCGACTGTTGGAAAAGTTGCTGCCATGACCCGTATATCAGAATAATGATACACCCGTATGACACGGTTCACCCATCAGAATGGGAATGGTGAAATTCCAGTGGAGCTTTCCAAAGCCATCTGATTACTTCTTATTTATAGACAAATTCTTTCATAACGTACAAGCATTTTTGCATACTTTGTAAATATATTGTAGTGAGGTGGTTCAATGGCAAATGACGCAAAGGTAGTTTGCAAGAATGTTTTTAAAAATTGTGATAAAGTGGCGTTTACAAAAGCATTTACTCTAAAATGGATAGAGTTGATAAATCAATATGAAAAAAATAAAGGAAAGGCAACTCCTGCCAGATGATAGACAAACTATCCTACAAGATGTTATAATAACATTATGTAGAGATAGTTTGTTTCGTCTTCTTTAAAAAGGAGAACGAAGCATGATAGAATCAAAATCAAGAGTTGCTATTTATTGCCGCTTATCAGAGGAAGATAGAAACAAACAATCAGAAACAGACGACAGTAACAGTATTCAGAATCAAAAGTCAATGTTACTTCAATACTCATTAGAGCATGGTTGGGAAGTCTACAACATATACAGTGATGATGATTACACTGGTTCTGACAGACGACGACCAGAATTTAACAGGTTGTTGGAGGACGCAAAGAATCGCAAATTTGATATTGTCCTTTGTAAGACACAATCCAGATTTACCAGAGAACTAGAATTAGTGGAAAAATATATCCACGGTCTTTTTCCTATTTGGGGTATTCGCTTCATCAGTATTGTTGATAATGCAGATACAGCTAATAAGGGAAATAAGAAATCAAGACAGATTAACGGTCTGGTGAATGAGTGGTACTTGGAGGATATGTCAGAGAACATTAAAAGCGTTCTCACTGACAGAAGAAAGAACGGACACCATATCGGTGCTTTTGCCCTGTATGGTTACAAAAAAGACCCTGACGTGAAAGGGCATTTGATTATTGATGAAGAAGCTGCGGAAGTTGTCAGAGAAGTTTTTACACTGTTTTCACAGGGATATGGAAAGACCGCCATTGCCCGTATGTTGAATGACAGAGGAATACCAAACCCTACGGAATACAAACGACTTCATGGTTTGCGTTATAAGCAGCCTAAAACGAAAAACAGTACCCTATGGAAATATTTTGCCATATCAGATATGTTGGTAAATGAAATCTATATCGGGAATATGGTTCAAGGGAAATATGGCAGCGTTTCTTATAAGACAAAGCAAAACAAACCCAGACCAAAAGACGAGTGGTACAGAGTTGAGAGTACACATGAGCCGATTATTGACCGTGAGTTATGGGATAGGGTTCAAGCATTGGTAGCTCAAAAGGCAAAACCTTTCACAGTTGGCACAATCGGCTTATTTGCCAGAAAAGCTCGCTGTATGAATTGTGGTTATACAATGCGTTCGTCAAAGAATCGTGGTAAGCATTATTTACAATGTTCTAACCGCCATGTAGCAAAGGACGCTTGTATAGGTTCTTTCATTTCAGTAGACAAATTGGAAAAAGCTGTGATTGATGAACTTAATAAGTTATCCACAGAATATCTGGATAAAGATGAGCTTGAACAAAATGTGCAATTCAATAATGACCTGCGAGGTCAAAAAGAAGCTATGGAAACGGAGATTGCTGCTTATCAAAAAAAGATTGCGGAATACACAAAAGGAATCCGTGAACTATATTTAGATAAGGTAAAAGGTATTCTTTCCGAACTTGATTACTTGGATTTATCTAAAGACTTCTCAACACAAAAAGAAAGGCTCGAAAAACTGGTAATTGATACGCAGAAACAGCTTGATGTTATTGAAAGAAAAATGCTGATTGGCGATAACAGACGACAGTTAATCGAGCAATATACAAATCTTGAACACTTAGACAGGGAAACGGTTGAAAAGCTGATTGATTATGTATTGGTCGGTAAGAAAGACCCTGTAACTAAGGAAATACCTATTGAAATACATTGGAATTTCTAAAGTTCTCATATCTGGCAGCTAGTATGCCAGATTATCGGGAACTATCTTTTAAAACCTCAATGTTGTCTTTACACAATCGCACCATCTGCTGCAAGATCTTCATGAAGATCCGTAATCGGATCTCCCTTCGATTGGAAATACGTTGCAGTCCACGGAGCTCCGCTGGCTGCCTGTGGCCATAATGCCAGTGTATGATCAACATAATACGGTGCAAAACCAGAACGTTCAATTTCTTCCGGTGACAAATTCTTTGTCAGCTGATAGATAATTGCACAGATCATTTCCATATGGGCAAGTTCTTCTGTACCAATATCAGTCAGTATTCCTGTTACCTCTTTATATGGCATCGTATATCGCTGTGAAAGATAACGCATAGATGCAGCCAATTCGCCATCCGGCCCTCCGAACTGACTTATAATGATCTTTGCCAGTTTCGGATTCGTCTGGGTTATCTTCACAGGATATTGAAGTCTTTTTTCATAATTCCACATAAATCAGCATCCCCCTTCCTGCCACGGCCATGGTTCATTGATCCAATTCCAGCAGTCACTGTTTTCACTGACTGTATCTACAGTTAAAGGTCCATATACCTCTGCATATTCTTTGAGTGCTTCCATACGTTTCTCTTTATATTTTTGAAAATAGTCAAGTGCTTTCTGGTTTCCAGGATGTGTATCTAAAAATAATTTAACATCATCTACTGCAAAACTTATCTGATTTATATATTCAAAAAGTTCTCTTCGATTCATTTCATGACAATTGCAACTCATTTACAGCATCCTCCTTTTCCACGAAATGGTTTTTCAAGCTCTTGAAAAATAGTTCCACACTGAAATCCATAACCGAGATCGTGAAGTTTTCTCCACTGCTGCCATGGGACATAAGCCATCGCAACCGGAAACTCTTGCAAAACATCCGTTTTGCTGTAATCACCAACACACTCATCGCAACAGTAATTTTTCGGCTTCTGCTCCGGAAGTGGAGGAACAGGAATATTGCAATGAAGCTGTCTTTCATTTTCTTGCCTTGTTTGTGACCTGTAATTTCCATTCTGACAATAACAGTTCGTATTCCTATTAGAACAATATGGTGCCATAAAATAAATCCTTATATCTTTTTTGTTATTGTATGGAAGATAAGAAAAATTGTGAACAACAGCAAAAGGGATTGCCGCATGACAATCCCTAAGCATAATACATTCACTTAAAAGTAGTTTTTATTTCGCACCTAAAGTCACTTCCACTGTCTTCTCTTCATACTCTCCATTACTCTGTGGAATCTGAATTGTCAGTGACACCTTATCTCCTTTGGCATAATATTGAAGCTGTTCCTGAAGATCATCCATGCTTGATACGGTTGTTCCGTCAATTGCTGTGATAACACTTCCCTTTGTCATTCCGGCTGCCTCTGCTCCACCGCCTTTTGTAATTTCTGATACATAAACGCCTTCCGGCATATTCAGCTGTTTGGAATATTCAGCCGGCACGCTCATTCCTTTGATGCCAATTGCGCCCTGATCTTTTTCTGCAACCTTTGTCTTTGTTGCCTGATTCATCAGATTCTGGATCAGATCGGATACATCACTGATTGGAATTGCATATCCGACTCCTTCTACAGAATCACCAACCAGCTTGGATGAGTTGATTCCAATCACTTCGCCACTTGCATTTACAAGTGCTCCACCGCTGTTTCCAGGATTAATGGCTGCATCTGTCTGAATCAGTTTGGCATCACTCTCTGTTGTCTCACCAGTCTGCTCGTTTGTTTCAGAAACAGAACGATTCAAAGCACTGATTACACCAGTTGTTACTGACTGTCCATAGCCAAGTGCATTACCTATTGCAACCGCAGGCTCTCCAACCTTTAGCTGTGTGGAATCTCCGAGTGTTGCTACCGAAATTGCTTTCATTGTATCATCTGAAATAGAGTCAAGCGGAACAGCCACAACAGCAATATCATATTCTGAGTTTGTTCCTTTGATATTCGCCTCAACACTTGTTCCATCAGCAAAAGTAACTGTTAATGTATCGCTTCCTGCTACTACATGATTATTTGTAACAACCAGAAGTTCTGAATCATTCTGGGAAATAATGATTCCTGTTCCAGCACTTTCGCTCTGTTGCTGTGACACACCACCAAAGAAATCCTGAACCTGCTGCACACTCATATTTGTAATTGATACGATTGATGGCATTACATTTTCCACAATACTTGAAACATCTGAAGTTACAACACTGGAAGATTTGGATAATGAAGCATTGCTGCTCACAGATTTGGTTGCCGTAGTATTAGTCTTCGTCACACCGGTCAATCCCAGCACTTTACTTCCAACAACATTGGATGCCAGAAATGTACCACTGGAAACAACTCCAAACAATAGTGCAAATCCTGTCACTGCCACTGCTTTTGGAATTTTCTTTTGTGGTTTCTTACCATGCGGTACTTGATGTTTCTGACCACTATTATCATCATGAAAGGATGTTTCACTCTGTCCGTTTCCATTCATTCCATCTGAACTATAATAATTATATTGATTCTCCATAAAGATTACCTCTTCTCTCGTTTATTCTTTTTCTTTGATGTTTACATAGTAACTCCGCATTGTGATAAATCTGTGTATAATCAATTAATAAAGATTGAAAAGAACGATAGAAAAACAGGATCAGAACTTTCTTCTTGAACAGTTCTAATCCTGTCTATATTTTTTCAATTACCTAATCAGTATCTTTCATCCATCTCTTAAACTTACAGATCGATGAAATCTACATCATAATCATCTGATTTTTCCTTTTTTTGATTTCTTAGCGGATCTTCCTAAATTTTTGTATTCCCTGTCGGCGCATCATAGTCATCGTCATAATCGTCATCGTAATCATCATCAAAGTCATAATCCGCATACTCATCGTCAAAGGCATCGTCATCATCATTATAATCATCATCATAACCATCGTCATAATCATCATTACTTTTTTACGTTCCAAATGCTTTCTGTCTGACTCTTAGCAGCAACCGGCTCGTCATCTTCCTCATCTTCAAACGGAATATCATACTCATCATACAGATCGTCAAGTTCCTGATTTCTATGCACAAGTTTTACTGCAAACATAATCATAAGAACGAGTAATACAACTACGATCAGTGCTCCTCCAGCCAGAAGAACAATTGGATGTTCTTTTACAAGTGACTCCAGTTTTCCAACAATCCCTTTTGCTTCCTTCTTTGTACTGTCTGTTGTCTGAACATCTACACTCTGATAAGTTCCATCCTGTGAATCATACTGATAGAACCCTTTTTCACCTGTTCTTGTATTCACTGCATACAGAAGATCATAACGATCATTCTCTGGATTTGCCCAATATGGATATGTCTGATCTGCTACTGTAAGTTCCCCTTCCTGGTATGAATCCGGAAGTTTTGCTCCTCCATTATCTGCTAAAAGAATAATAGATGTTGTATCAGAAATCTTCAATTCTGTATATGGAACAAATGTAGAATCGTCCTCATTGTAGAGGAAAAACTTTCCTTCTCCGGAAGCATCTACCAAATATCCAAGTGTAACACCAGCCTCATTAGCAACAAACTTGTGCTCTTCTCCATTGAATGTCTTTGTAGTCTCACTATATCCTACCGGAATCGCAGATGTTGCAAATTCTTCTGAGAAGTTATAATCTGTTCCATTCACATTTACCGTAATATCAGTAGCTGCGCCAGTTGATTCACTTCCATTTGCCTCAATCTCTGTTGAACCATCATCTGCCTGTCCAATCTTAATTGCGGAAGATCCCTGGTCTAATGTCAGTGTCTCATCTGAATACAGATAAGCCTTTGAACTGTCAACTGTGATCGTTGTATCTCCCATCTTCAATGCTTTAAACGTCATTGTAGTACGAAGTTCTTTCGCTGTTCCGTCTCCGCTTCCTGAGTATGTAAGCTTGCCATCACTGTCTGCTGTTACACCCTCTCCGCTTTCAAACTGAAGTGCAGAAGTATCATAACTCATTGTAATATCTGCATCTCCAACAGCTGAATTTCCAGATCTCACAACAAGATCTACACTTACTTCCTCTCCAACCTTTGTCTGTGGATCAGAGAACATCAGAGAACCATCAGCTGCACTTACAATTGTGCTGAACATTGGCACTGTAAGACACAGTGATAATGCTACTGCCGCTAATTTCTTTGCTTTCATATAATTACCCCTTCTTTTGTTGTCTTAAACTTATATACTATCCTATTGTACACTGTTTGAGTGAAGTTGTCTACATGGAAGAATACATTTTAAAAACTTTCAAAACTATAAAAAGAAAGATAACAATGCATTACGCACTGATATCTCTCTTTTTATCCTCTTACTTTTTCCTCTGTTTTTCATTTTCTTCCATAAATTTCTTTGCATCCTTCATAAAACTCAACACAATCAGTACAATAACTGCACCTATTGGGAATGCCGCAATGATACTTACTGACTGCAAATTACTCATCGAGCTTTCTGAGAACACAAGTGCGATTGGAAGGAGAATCAGCAGGATACACCACATCAGCTGAATCAGTCGGTTTGGAGTCTCATCTTCTCCCAGTCTATGATAGCTGTAACAAGATGCTGTCAACGCAATTGAATCAAATGAAGTTGCATAAAATGCAATCATCGTAATCAACACAAGAGCAAGTACAAACGGTGCACAAGGCAGAGAACGTATTACTCCAATGATCATTGTATACAGATCCCCCGTCTTCTCATAAGCAGCGATAAAATCCATCTGTCCACTAATCTGTTTTCCAAGAGAATAATTTCCAAGAACAATGAAGCTTACAATTGTTGATCCAACACCAAATACATATCCTCCAAGGATTGTCTGACGAACCGTTCTTCCTCTGGAAATATTTCCAATAAAGAACGGAGCTGCCACACACCATACCATCCAGTATGCCCAATAGTAGATTGTATAGTTCTGTGGGAATGATGTTGTTCTTTCCGGGTCTGTAAATGTTGAAAGCTCAAAGAAATTTTGAACCACTTTTCCAAGAGATGCAAAACCATTTTCAATAATGAATTTTGTTTCTCCTCCAAAAAGTAATACAAACAAAAGCAATCCGAAGAACAGGTATACGCAGGCTTTCGCAAGAAAACTAATTCCCTTGAATCCATGTAACAAAGAATAAGTATAAATAACACATGTAATCAAAATAATTATAATCGTTACAACTGTACGGCTCAGTTCGATATGAAACAGTTCATTAATAATACTTGCCATCAAAGGTGTCGCAATACTAAATGTTGTTGCTGTTCCCGCAATCAGAGCAAATACTGCAAGCAGGTCAATGATTCTTCCCAGCATTCCATCTGTATGTTTTCCAAGAATCGGTCTGCAGGCTTCAGAATATTTCTGTCTTTCACGATTTCGTACATGAAGCATAAATCCAAAAGCAACTGCAAGCACAAGATAGAATCCCCACGGAATCAGACTCCAGTGGAAAATCGGAAAAACGCCTGCCCATTCACGGATACTTCCAAGTTCTGCAATGTGCGGGTCTGTCGCATACATAACCCATTCTGAGAAAGAATAGAACAGAATGTCTGCCGCAAGTCCTGCTGTAAACATCATGGAGCCCCACGCGAAGAATGAATATTTTGGTTTTTCATTTTGAGCTCCCAAAACAATATTTCCATACTTTGATGTTGCTACATAAATAGATAACAGGAATACACCTAATCCAATCACAAGATAATAAGTTCCAAATGTATCACCAAATACATATCTAATCTGACTAAGCACCTGATTGGATTGCTCCGGCTTAAAGAAGAATAAAATACATAAAACCACAATAAGCCCTAATGGCAATAATGTAATAAGCCAGTCAACCTTCTTTTTCTCTGTCTGTTTTGTCTGTTTCGTTTCCATTTGCTTTCCTTTCCGACTTACCTTGTCTTTAATCCTGATGTATAAGAATACTCATATTTCTTTCCATCACATAAGAACTCAAATCCAATCACATCTCCATTGGATTTTACTGGTTTCATCTGCGTCATTTTTCCTTCCGGACAGTTCAGTTTCTCTGAAATTTCCCGAAGTACTTTGCTGCCCGTACATTCTTTGTACTTTACATCAAATTTCCTTAATTCATCAATACTGTCAAACTCTTCAATAATACCGGCATCATACTTTCTGATATACATTTCCATTTCATCCATATGCGCCATATAAAGATTTTCCCAGTACTCATCCCACAGTTCTTTTTTCTGAAAAGCTTCTTCAAGATATGGCAGCAATTGTGTACTGAATTTCTCATTAAAGAATACATGACCTTTCATCACCCACGCATTCTCACCACCAATCTGGACCCCTATGATTTTCCCTGTATTATCAGTCTTGATACACCACTCTTCTGTAGCACCATCTGCATATTCAGAAGCATAAAATGCATTTTCACTTTCTTCCATAAATACATTTTCTGTGAAATAATTGTCTGCTGAGCAAATCCAGGTATTTTTCAAGTATTCTCTCGCAACATACAAAGTAGAAAAATTATTCATTTGTTTGTAATATGGATTTTCAACAAGAATCACATGATATTTTTCTTTCAGATATTCAAACTTTTCTTTCAAATATCCGACTACGATAACAATTTCATCAATTCCTGCTTCTCTCAGCTGTCCGATCTGACGTTCAATCATAATTTCGTCTTTCACATTCAAAAGCGCCTTCGGCGTCTCCAGTGACAATGGTGCAAATCTTGAGGACATTCCGGCAGCCATGATAATAGCATTTCTAGTCATTTTCCATTCTCTCCTTTGCAAGCCTGTAAAATTCTTTTGCATAACGATACTGTTTCAGAGAATACTCACCAAACTCCACTCCGAGGATTCTCTTATATTCGCACCAGTTACTCCATAAGAAACCACAGATTGCAATATAACAATAAATCTTTGTCCTGATTATTTCTGGACATCCTTCCGTAAAATAGGCATCGATGAGTTGATCAATCTGTTCTTTCTCATACAAAGCATAGATTGCAAACATCGCAATATCCACATGTGGATCCTGCATTCCTGAATACTCCCAATCAATAAGATATATCCTGTCATCCACAAAGAGAAAGTTATCCGGAACTGCATCAATATGAGTTAATGTATACTCTTTTTCCTGCTGATCAACAAAGAATTTCAGTTCATACATTTTTTCCTTTGTCTTCTCATAATCGCGATAAATGGATTTCTCTCCATTTCTGTACTGTTCATATTTTTCAATCTGCTCAAACAAGTCAAAAGAATGATCTACTTTCAGCTTCTGCTCATGTACATTTCTCAGGTATTTCATACACGCTTTCACGTCATTTTCATTTTCTGCATCACAATTCCTTGCACCCTCTAAAAATTCTGTAATCTTATACCCTTTTCTTTCGACATATATCGAACTGGATCACAGATTCCTTTCGGACCAATCACCTGATAAACATCATACTCCTGGCTTCTATTAATCATCTTATCCGTTCCCTCTCCCGGAACTCTCATGATATAACGCTTTTCACCACAACGGAAGCGGAACGAACGGTTAGTCATTCCTTTTTCAGGGGTTCAATCTCTGTGATTTCTTTCTGTTCACAAGAAAGCGTCTCTGCAATAATATCAAGAAGTTCTGAATTCAGCTGATCTGAATTCTCATCAAGATCTCTCAACTGCTCCAATGTATTAATCTCCAGAACATCTCCCTTTTTCACTTCTTTCGGAAAAAGAATCATTTTCCCTTTCTCCATTGCTGCATCTTCCCAAAATGAATTGTAATATCTGCGATGTTCTTTCATTTCACTGATTTTCTGTTCTAAAGTTCTTGCACTTTCTTTATTGATATAAGCAATTCCTACCATATGATTACCAGCTTCCGAATCACCAACTGCTTTTAATTCCATCTTTCGATTCATACGAATCGTACTATCCTCATCCGTCATCTCATCAATCATGTACCAGGAATACAGTTCAGTCTCTGAGAAAGGATTTGTTCTGCACCAAAGATCACACGGTACAATATACGCATTTTCCAATCTGTCTTTTACCTTTGCCAGCGAAAACAGATTGTTCTTTACTGCATATTCCTTATTATAAACCAGCTCTACTCCATACTCATCGATCAGGTATTCATACTGTTCTTTCATAAATCCAACAACGATAGTGATCTTATGGATTCCTTTTTCTTTCAACTGTTTAATCAGTCGTTCTACTAAGGTTTCACCTTTTACTTCAAGCATTCCCTTGGACACTTCTGTATTAATCGGTATCATTCGCATTCCCGCTCCAGCTGCAAGAATCACTGCCTGATTTGGTCTATTCTCTGTAAATAACTCTTTTGCCTGTTCGGTCAATCTATAATCTGCATTCAGATAACCGGCTTTCACAAGTTCTGCTAATGAAGTATTCACTTTACCAAGTGAATAACCAGAAGCTTCTGATAACTGTCTTTGATTTACATATGCTTCTTTTTTTATTGATGTTCAGTAAATCAAGTTCTTGTTTGTTCATGTACTTTTATTTCTCCTTTTTCGTGAACTACGGGTAGTATAGCACCTTTTTTTTTATAATGCAAGACAATATTTTAAATATTTTAAATTTGTCTTACTTAACTAGATTCTCATTTTACTTAATGATATAATCATTTTGAATAACTGATTGATTTTACGTTAATAACGGGGAAACTGTATGCTACCCCTATAGAAAGGAGAACATATTTGCACAAAAAATATTTATTTAAAAAAGGATTCGCATTATTCACCTTGATATTTTTAACTGGTTCTTTTTCATTAACAGCACATGCCGAAGAAGAAACAGATACAGCTGGCTCTTCTCTTGGAAAAGAAGTCATAGATTCTTTTAATTTCTATGAGCTTGCTACCTGTGATTCTTCTTCTGGTCAATGGATTCAAGACAGTAAAGGATGGTGGTATGCCCATTACGATGGTAGTTATTCCACAAACGCCTGGGAATGCATTAATGGTGAATGGTATCGTTTTGATTCCAATGGCTATATGGTCACCGGATGGACGAGGGTCTATAAAAAATGGTATTATATGGATGAGAATGGTGTTAGAACAACTGGTTGGAAGCTAATCGACGGACAATGGTACTATTTTAATTCCAGCGGAGTGATGCAAACTGACTGGACTAAGATTAATGGGCAATGGTATTATTTCAATAGTAATGGTTATTGGATTGACAATAATAGCTATGAAAGCGGGTCTTTAAAAGGGATTGATGTCTCTCAGTGGCAAGAAAGTATCGACTGGACTGCTGTTAAAAAGGATGGTATTCAATTTGCATTCATACGAGTTGCTCATGGTTCAGAGCATAAACTAGATACCTATTATAATCAAAATATGACAAATGCAATTGCAGCCGGAATCCCCGTAGGTGTTTACTATTACAGCACGGCCACAACTGAAAATCAATCATTAAATGATGCACAGTTTGTAATTGATCAACTACAGGGATATAAGATTTCATATCCAATTGTTCTCGACTTAGAAGATTCCTCACAAAAAAATCTAAGTAAGTCACAGCTTGGACGAATAGCGAAAACATTCTTTGATGAAATTCGTCGAGCTGGATATGAACCAATGCTGTATTGTAATGAAGACTGGTATAAAAATTATATCGATACTTCTTATCTGTCCGGAATTGATCTTTGGATTGCACGTTATAACTATAAATATGATTTATCCATTCAAAGGAATATATGGCAGAGCAGCTTCAAAGGAATAGTAGATGGAATTTCAGAAAATGTAGATCTTGATTTTGGTTTCAAGGATTATACTCAATATATCACTCCGCGAACTTACTCTGCTGAAGGATATACAAAGGATAACGGATGCTGGGTTAAAAATAATACTGGTTGGTGGTACTGCCATTTTGATGGAACTTACCCTGCTAATTCATGGGAATACATCAAAGGAAACTGGTACTGGTTTAACTCCAATGGCTATATGGTAACCGGCTGGACATACATCAATGATTGTTGGTACTATTTGAACTCCAGTGGTGCTATGGTAACCGGTTGGATTTATTATAATGGATACTGGTATTTCATGAACTCTTCTGGTCAAATGCTGACAAACCAATGGATCTCCGGAGTCTACTATGTAAAATCCGATGGACGCATGGCAGTTTCTCAATGGGTGGATAATTCTCGTTATTATGTCGGTGCTGATGGGGTTTGGATACCATAATGTTGTAATCGAAATTAATCCAACTAAAAATAAAAAGGGGCAGTTTTTCACGACTGACCCTTTTTTATCCGAAAAATGTGCGGAAAACGTTGATTTTATAAGAGAACTCCTCACTTGGTAATATAAGAACTCCGATTGAGTACAACAAAGACTGGAATCATTTCAAAGCTTCCCCTATTTTCCTTCTATTCCTTTTTAATTATATCATTCACCCGATGTCTAAGTTGCATAAATTCATCTGGTTCAACCACATAATTTATCACCACAACCAAAAAAACACTTGTCAGCCCCATTCCTATTGCATAGAGAAACCATGTAGTAAAAGATGTTATTTCCTGCGGAATAACATATGTTCCAACCGTACAAAGAATTGCCACTGTAAATACATTTCTCAAAATTCGAAACATGGATTTTTTTGCACATCCTTTTACCAGATGTCGACTTGTATAGAACACAATTTCAAAAGAACGATATCCATAAGAACATACTGTACCAAGAAGAACTCCTGCCATGCCGAACTTCCATACCAGCCCAAGAGAAACCGTAATATTTATCACAGCTTCCAAAATCGCCTGATATCTCGTTTCCTTATAATGCCCTGCTGCGCAAATAATCGTCAATCCCGGAATCCTTACATTTTGCATAAAAACAATTAATGTAAACAAAATTCCAAGAACCGGACGTACATACTGTACATCTGTCAGGTTAATGGTATATACCCCGACAAAAGGCAGGATCAAGACTCCCATACAGGCAATCACAATAAACATGATTACAAAATACATATACTCATAACTTGAATAGCTCTTTTTTAGTGTCTCTTCCTCATTCTTGGCGATCACTTCTCCAAATCCTGCAGTCAGACCATTCGAAAAAGATGTCATCAGCTGATTCACGGCATTAACCACCATCATATAGATTCCATATACACTGACTTCAAGAAGAGACTTTGCTCCCAGACAGATTGTCAGCACTGTCGTATCAGTATTATTTACAATAATACCAACAACCTGATGAAGCAATGCCGCATTTTTTTGTTTCAAAGCACCTTCATTCGGTTCTGCATAAAAATCTAATGCAGGATATTTTCGTTTTGCATAGATTTTAACCAATACAAGACGAAGCATGTATACACCGGTTGCAACTGCCTTTACAAAAAGAACACCTGCTCCAATATAAATCAGAAAAATAGAAACAACCATATTAACGATCGTTCCTGCTGCCTGAATCAGTGCAACCACATACCCTTCCTGATTTGCAGTCAACAAAACTCTGTATTTACCTAGAAAAAAGTAATCCACTAAAGTACTTCCTGCCAAGACAAGTATCATCCAGCGCACAAGACTATTCTCAAGCTGTCCTGAATAAAAAACGGATAGACCCCTATAAGTACCAGTGTTAATGCCAGAAATAGCATTCCGGATTTATTATAAAATTTTCTTGTCGCCGAAAGAATTGAATTCACTTCTTCCGTCTGTTTCAACGCAAGAGGTGTATAGAGAGCAACAACTGTTGCTGTTCCTACTCCTGCTTCTGCCAGACCCAGATATGTTAAAAACTGATTTACTGAAGTGATCATTCCATTCACACTTGATCCATATGCCTCAAGAATAAAACGTGGCAATATCAATCCAGACAAAAGAACAATTACCTGTAAAAGCAGACTTGCCACCATATTTTTTAATGCCTGTTTTCCTCTCATGAGATTTCCTTTCCTCTACTTTTTCTTTTATTGATGCTGATCATGATAGGTCCATGCGTGAGGTGTATGGTCTAGATAAATCACTACGAAAGTAACACTCTCATTAAAGTGGCTCATACCGTCTGGATAGGTGGCTCACGCCACACCGGACGGGCGGCTCTGCCGCACGAGAATATTCAGTTAACATTTATGCAATTATACGCTCCATTTAAATACAGTCTTAAAGTCTGTATCTATGTCAACGCTGAATGCTTTATGTATATCTGAAATGTTTTTACTTCGTCTGTTTCATAGATTATTGATTTAAGTCTTCTCTGGATACTCTTATCCTCCATAAACTTAATGGCATTTTCAAAGTCAACGCGTCCTGAACGGCTGCTTCCTACAAATGTAAGACCTTTCTCAAGAATATCTCTTGTATTTATAGGTACCTTGTTTTCCGATACACCCATAAGCATAACTGTTCCCTGTGGATTGATATATTTAATAATATTATCAATAGCGTAGAAACTTCCCTCTCCACCTGCACACTCAAAAGCATGATCCACATTAAAACCTTCTTCAAGGTCATCAGCAAGTATTGTCTCATCAACAAATGAGAACTGTGAAAGTTTACTTGTATTCTTACCTATAACGATTATCTTTGTATCCGGATATTTCTTCTTAAGGATACTGCTCACAATAAATGCAAGACTTCCGTCTCCCCATATACCGATTGAATTTTTATATTCATGAGAAATAAGACTGAATCTTAAATAAGCATGCATTCCAACACTTATAAATTCTGTAATTGCTGCAATTCTCTTATCTATATCGTCAAAAGCTACTACTCTGTCTGCAGGAAGATTTACGAACTCTCTCATAAATCCGTCATGCCCGCTGCTTAAGAATCCACCGCCTTTTCCATAATTCTCGTAAATAACCTTCTCTTCTCTGTTTCCAGGTATATTTGGTATCATTACAACAGACTGTCCTACTTTAAAAGTTCCTGTAGGATCATGGATAACACGTCCGCATGCTTCATGTATAAGAGCCATAGGAAGCTTTTTCCTTAAAATCTTTATATCTCTTTTACCCTGATAATATCTCTGATCAGCATGACAAAGAGCAAGATATTCAGGTCTTATAATAACCTGATCTTTAGTATCAACATCTTCATGTTTTACGGATATTGTCTTAGGTGTGATCAACTGATAAACACTGTTTAACATTTTATATCCTCCATAATAAGTGCTGTAGCCGCTTTCATATCATCGATTGTAGTGATCTTCATATTAGAAACTTCACCTTTAACAAGTCTTACAGGAACGTTTCTAACAACACAGATTTTGCATGCATCTGTAAGGATCTCTTTTTCATCATCTGAAAGATCATTGTAAAGTTCTTTTAATTTTGAAATTTTAAATGTCTGAGGTGTCTGTCCCTGGAACATCTGTCTTCTGTCTGGAATAGATGTAATCTTTTCTCCATCTTCAGAAACAACAATAGTATCAACTGCGCTTATAACTGTATCAACAGCTCCGCATTCTTTAGCCATCTCAACATTTTCTCCTATAATTCTAAGTGTAACAAAAGGTCTTACCGAATCATGTGTAACGATAATATTATCCTCATCGTCTCCGTTTCTCTTCTCGATCTCATCAATAATATTAAAGATCGTTGAGTTTCTGTCAGTTCCTCCCGGAACAAGGATTATATTTTTATCTGAATCAATGTATTTCTTAATAAGATCTTCTGTATAATCAATCCAGTCTGGATGAACGCCTACATAAATCTCATCAATGTCAGGAGAAAGAATAAACTTTTCAATTGTATGAATTATAATAGGTCTGCTTCCTAACATAAGGAACTGTTTTGGCTTGTCAATTCCCATTCTTGTTCCTTTTCCGCCTGCTAATATTGCACCAAATACCATTTTTGTTTCCTCCCGCTTAAATAACTTTATAATGGAATATTTATAACTCCTGCAACTTCTTTGCCAAAGTTTTCAGCCTGTCTTAAGGCTTTTTCAAAGTCTCTGTAACGTGTTATACCACACTCTTCAATAAACATGATCTTATCTGCTGCAAGAACTGCATGTGTATCTTTTGCATTGACAATATCATATTTTACGCTGCTTTCGTCTTTTGCGAGTTTTTTATCAAAAGAAGTTTTAACTTTATCTGAAGTAGTCATAAGTGTAACTTTACCTTCATTTTCTTCAACGTATTTAAGAACTTCTGCAAGATCAGCTGTTCCTCTGTATTCGTAAATAAATTTAAGGCCGTATTTCTCAAATGCTGAAACACCATTCATTGAAGGGTTAAATACATAGAGAACAAAATTCATAAATAATACAAAGAATACTGCAAATATAAATGCAATAACTGCACCTTTGATAATTGTTCCCTTATTGATAGCAACACCTTTAACTGCGATCTCATCTTCATTTTCAGTATCTGTTGGTGAGCTTGTTGTAAATGAGTTTACTTTATTTATAGTTACATTTTCAAGATGAGTTTCAGCTTCTTTTACAAGAGCATCAACCTTTTCCTCGACAAGCTCATTAAACTCTTCACTTGCTGTTAAAAGTCTTACAGTTACAGAACCATTTTCCGCGGTACTTTTAACTTCAATCTTACCATACCAGTAGTTGCTGTCTGTATTTCTAAGCTGTACTTTATCAATTGAAAGATCATCAGAAATCTTATCTAAAACTTTCTCGTCTACATCCTCAAAAATATATGCACCATTCATATTTGCATAAATAAGATTAGCGAAAAATTCACTAAATGGCTCTAATTTCTCACCATTCTCACCGACAGAAACTCTGTCTGATTCTACGTTATAAACAATATATGTAGAATAGTTTGTTCCATGTGAAGTATCAGCATCCTTATGCTGAACTGCTTTTAAAACAAATGGAGCAAGCACAACTAAAAATGCCGCAAGTGCAACAATAATGTTTTTCTTAAAGTTTTTGTAAGTGTTAGCTAATAAATCTGCTAATGAATAATTTTCAAACATTTTATTTCTCCTTTTTTAAATCAAAGTCCTCATAATCGCTTTTCGTATACCGCTCGAGCATGGTCGCCCCGAAGAATATAACAAACATAACTATCCAGAACTGAACTGTAAATAATGGCATGAAGCTTGACATAAAGCTGGCACGTGGTGTGAACAGTATGTCCTGAAGCATTACAAGACTTAAGGCCATTGGAAGGACCTTCTTTGCATACGCTAACTTCATCATAGCCACAAGAATGATTCCAAGTATTATACTAAATACAAATACTCCTATATATCTGTAATCAGTAAAAAGTTCCATAATATAACTACTTCCTATACCATGACCCTGAAGGTAATCATCTCCCATTACAATATAAGAAATGTTATGGGCATAACTATTACTTTCAAAAGCAAGTTCTATAGAGTTATTTTCAGAAAGCGGAGTTGTTCCAAACAACATTCCCCCTATATTTCCTCTATAGAAATAATCAATGATTGGTCCAAATGTATAATTTTTAAAAGCTCTTACCGGAAGATAGCATTCATATAAGTATCCTTTTGCAAGAACGCCAAAGCTTGTTCCCTGTTTGTAAATAAAATCTGTAAGAAGCGCCATAATTCCGTTCGTTGCAACTTCCGCACCATCTCTCAGGTAGTTCATGGCACCCATGCCAAGCATAAGTACGGGTACTGATGCTATAATAAGAGTTTTTTCCACCTTGCCTATCCAGACTTCCTTCTTATCGCTAAACTGTCTCATACAGTAATATATTAAGGCAAACAGAAGACTTAGTATAAATGGATTTCTAGTTCCTATAAGAAGGTATATAACATTTGACATAACATACATTGCAAGTACTATAAACGCATGCTTTTTCTTAGGTTTAGTCGCTAGGTATACACACATTGAGAAGAACATAAACACTGATATAAGATAAACTATATAAGGAAGTTTACTTGTAAATGTTGCATAATAGTCATAGTAAGTTGTAGTTTTTCTATACATATATCTTTCGACTATTCTTGCAAGATAAAACGGGTAACTTGCTCCAAAAAAACAAAGTGATGTAAATCTTATATACTTTATATGAACTTCATATTTTTGTTCTTTTATAACATCCACCCTTGGTATTTTACTTCTAAGTTTAAAATTCTTTCCTATTACCCCGCCTATTAAAAGGCCTATCATACTTAGTATGATAACAAAAACGAAAACTGATATGTATTTGCATTATATGTAGCAAAACTCTTTGTCTGTATATAATCGATCATTGGTCTTGAAAACAGGAACAGCCATATGGTAATAAAGAAAAATAACTGTATTAAATAGCTTTTCAATTCCGTTATAAAATACATCATACAGGCTATCCACAACGTTACAAGAGCAAAGAATATAAATTTAGTCTTACCATTAACACTAAACATTATAAAAAATGCCCCGAATAAACCAAACATGATCCAGACGATTAAAAAATAAATTCTTTTAAAATTAATATTTTCAAAATACTTTTCCATTTAATCCCCCTTCTAACTACTACACAACTGCCTTTCGATCTTATTAATCTGGGATTCAACTGTAAATCCCTCTATAAACTCAGCCATTTCATCTGCATCAGGATACTCCCTGCCTGATATGTAGGATATTATGGCTTCTACGGCTTCTTCATCAGAAGTGATTATCTTTCCAAATTTTCCATTGCATGATAACTCTTTTGCTCCACCTACATCTGTTGAAACAAATGGTTTCCCAAGACTTATCGCCTCTACAAACGCTCCTGAAAACCCTTCCTGATAAGACATAGATACAAGTAATTTTGTACGACTTAAAAATTTATAAGGATTCGTCTGATATCCAAGAAAGTGAACATAATTTTGAAGTCCGTACTTAGAAGTACGCTCCTTAAGTTCATTATCCATATCACCTGTACCTATTAAGTATAAATGATATTTATATCCCATTTGATGAATCTTATTAAGAAGCTCTAAAGTTCTGTCTGTACCTTTAAGCTTTTCAATACGACCGATGCAGCACATGCTGTCTTCTTCCATATGCATACCACAGTCTTCCTTTGCGGGTATCCTTATATCATCAAAATTGTATCCGTTATATATAGTTGTAATTTTGTCTTTATATTCAGGAAAACATTTTCTATAGACTCCCTTGTCTTTTCTGAAATAGCGACTATAGTATCAGCTGTTCCAAGATGTTTTCTATGGCAACTTAAATACTTCTCATTTTCAGGCATATTTTCTATGCTTCCATGTATCCATGCAATCTTCTTTACATCTTTTCTCTTAGAAAACTGTAAAGGTGGATTCATGATCGTAAAAGATATTTCAATATCATAGTTATCTTTAGCTACATGTCTTCTTACAAGTCCGGGGAACCAGAATCGAAGTCTCCATATAATTGCCTCGGCTATAGATGAATGTTTCTTACTCTTGTATGGCTTTAAGATATTGATGCCTTCTCTAAGTTTTGGCATAGGCTTATCAAAATGTTCCATCTCAAGTATATCAATATCATATTTATCCGGATCAAGATTATTAACTATAGTAGCAAGGATCTTTTCTGCTCCTCCGCCAAGCGAAAATGACCATAGATAAAATAAAACTTTTTTCTTATTTTGCATTGTAATCTCCATGATACTCACGATAACTTCTATCAAGATCAAGTAATAAAGCGTCGTGGTGTGCAACCTGTTTCTCTATTGGAGGTGGTGTCATATAATCTCCAAAAGCTGTTTTTAAATACGCATCATATCCTACTGGAATAGGCATCTTAGTATCCTCAAAAGGTACCATAATATTACTTTCAAATGCCTCTATAGGATACTTCTTCTTCATGTAGAACGGACCTGAGCAGAGTTCTGTAATACCATCGCTGTCTTCCTTAGTATACTTAGTCATTTCCTTCTCTGCCTTTTTCCATATCTTATAACGAAGTTTTTTTCCTCTTATTACACCAAGAAGAACTTTACTTCCAAGACTCATTATTCCACCATGTTTTTCAGGCACTGTCTGTGCACAGAATAAAGAGTATATAAGTGCCCATATAACCTGTTTCTTTCTGTCGCTTTTCTTCTTTGGATAGTAATCAAGAGGAATAACATCAAGGGCAAGTCCGTGTGGAAGATCTAAGTCTACCTGATATGGTTTAACACATGTTGTCTCTCTGTCTCTTATAGTAATAAAAAGGTTACGGTCAACAAATTTATAATTACTCTTTGACATAAAATACTGATATTTAGCTTCCTGTGGCCATAACTTAGCAAGTTTCTCATAATCTTTTCTTGGCATAAAGAAATCAAGATCATCATCCCATGGAATAAATCCGCCGTGACGAAGTGAACCTATAGCTCCTCCTCCGCATAAATAACATAAAAGATTATGTTCATTACAAAACTCTACAAAATATTCAGCCATCTCAAGACTTTTTGCCTGTATCTGTTCCATATTATTTTCCTTTCCTATTTCAAGTCGAACATCCGTGAGACTTGGCGCGTGATTCTGGTCAGCGAAGCTGACATATTCCTATCAGAATCACTGCGCATCCTCGCGGAACGTTTATTTCAGTCGGAGATTGGACTCCCACTGAGATAAAACTCTTACTTTTTCCAGTAAGCTTTTAAAAGGTGACTCTTATAAGCAATCTCTTCATCGCTTGGCTTTTGCATATAGTTTCCATAAAACTGAGTGAGGAAAAGATCATAGTTTTCCGGAATTGGAACAACCATATCCTCAAAAGGTACATCAATAAGTTTCTCAAATGTACCTCTTTTAAATACTTCCTTCATTCCGTCTTTACCAACACCAATTGCCGCTTCGTATTTACCATCTTTAACGCTGTATTTTTTTATAAGCTTGTCAATTTTCTTAGTAAAGAAGCGAGGGTTTACTGCTCCTAAAGCATACCAGAATATAAGTCTGCAGAAATCTTTTAATTTGCTGTCACCATACTGGATATACTGTTTCTGAATATAACAGATCTGACGAAGTGTAACCATAAGATGAGCTTTCTTGATTACCTTAGTATCGTTAAAACGATCTATTGGGAAAACATCTACAAAAACACTTGTATCATGTGGTTTTCTTGTAACATGGTTTTTGATAACAGTATCCTTATCAACAACAACCATAAAATTCTGGAAATACCAGTCACATGTATCTTTATCAAGAATACCGTAGCGCTCATTTTTATCTTTTATAATAGCCGCTTTTAAGCGCTCATAGTCTTCTCTGTACATTCCTATATCAATATCGTCATCCCATGGAATAAATCCTTTATGACGAACTGCACCTAACATACTTCCGTAATGAATAAAATATTTAATATTATTTTCTTTACAAATTTTATCTATATAACTTAAGATTCCAAGCTGGGATCCCTGCAATTCTTCTTTTGTTAACTGTTTCATCTCTAATTCCCTTACATAATTATTATTTACTTAAAACTACTTCATATACGCATCAAGCTCATGAGGGTTTACCTGTTTTTCAACGGGTGGAAGCTGCATATAATCACCATAATACTGTCTTAAAAGTTTGTCATACTCTTTTGGACCTTTAAGAGTAACACCCTCAAACGGCATATCTATTATTTCCTTAAAAGGATCAAAATCAAGAACTTCTTTTTCCTTAAACTTAGAAGCAAGAAGGCCTATATATTTTCCATCCTCTTTTTTATACTTAGCAGAAACTTTATCTATCTTTTTAGCAAAAACTGTTGGTGATACAGGTTTTAATAAGAACCAGCATACGCTTCTTATTATATCTTTAATGACGCTGTCACCATAAACAATATTGCCGTGCTTGCTAAAAGATAAAAGCTTAAAGCTCTCAAGGTTGTAGGTCTTATCTACTGCCTTCATATCATCGAACCTGTCCATTGGGAAAATATCGATAAATAATCCTGACTCGTAAGTCTTATCATTACGGTTATCAACTATTTTAGTATTAGTATCAATAACTTTTACAAAGTTGTTAAAGTAGTCCTTACTTGTTCTGTGATCAAGAATCTTGTAACGTCCGTTCTTTGGAAATGATGCAATAAGCTTTTCATAGTCAGCTCTTGGCATTGAAATATCAATATCATCATCCCATGGAATAAATCCCTTATGACGAACAGCACCAATAAGTGTGCCGTAGTTCATAATATATTTAAGGCCGTTTTCTTCACAAAAGTTGTGAACATACTCTAATATATCAAGTTCAATCTGTTTTACTTCTTTATCAGTAAGTTTTTTCATTTAATTAATCCCTTTATTCTTCTTTAAATCCTGTAACATAAGAGCTCTGTATATACCAACATTTACTTTTAAGGCAAGAGCCGCAATACGTCTGCCTTTTCTGAAAATATGGTTATCTGCAATCTTAAAAGCATTCTTCTTTAAAAATCCAACAACATCTTTATAGTCAGGAAGTTTCTTATAATCATCTACAAGAAGCATACTGTCAAGAACTACAAAGTGAGCATATGCTAACCTGAAGAAAGCTTCATCCTTAAGTGCTGGAAATTCTTTATTTACATAATTAACATATCCTGTGTAAGCTTCTATCACATTAAGTTTTCTAGGATTATATTTCTGTGTTGTTAAACTGTTGCCTCTATGAAAATAATAGTAGTAAGGTTTTGTTATAACAACATATGACTCAGCTTCCTTAGCAAGATCCAATTGATAAAATGCATCTTCATATATCTTACCTACAGGAAACTTTAACTTGTCTGCAATCTCTTTCTTCATGAGTTTATTACAAACAGAACCAGGAATCTTCTCACCAATAAGAAGTTCCTTCAAAAACTTCTCCCTGTCACACTCAAATACAAGTTCTGTATTACTGCACTGAGATACTTCTTTTGTATTATAAACATTCATAACTCCACATACTGCAACATCAGAGTTCGTTCTTTTTATCTCATTATAAAGAACGCTGATCATATCACGATGGATATAATCATCACTGTCTACAAATAAAATATAATCCCCAGTAGCCTTTAAAATACCATAATTACGTGCTGATGAAATCCCCCCATTAGTTTTATGACAAACCTTTACTCTGCTATCTTTTGTAGCTAATTCATCACATAATTCTCCACTTCCATCTGTTGATTCATCATCAACTAATATAATTTCAAGATTTTCATACTTTTGCTCTATTATAGATTCAAATGATTTTTCCAAATATTTTTAACGTTATATACCGGAACAACAACACTTATCTTATCCATGTAATCTACCCTTTACTTTATTAAACATTTCCATGAACACTTCATCTTTAGTAACAATAAGAGCTATACCGTAATATACACAGCATACAATAATAGCAACTGCAATATTAAGTATAAATGGAATACCCATATTCATATCTGTAGGTATTAAATGATTTACCAAAAATGATAAAGGTAAAAATCCTACAGTTATAAAAGTATATTTCTAAATGAATGTATAACTATTTTCAAATCAACAAGATTATTCTTTTTAATGAAGCTGTATTCAATAAATAATAATATATATTCAGATAGTAAAGTTGTCATAATGTAATACTGTGGTGATGATACGCCAAATGCAAATAATATACTATCAAATATAAAATTACATATACCACCAATAATATAGAATATAGACAACTTATTCTCAAATCCCCTTATAAGGATTACCTGTGTACCCATGACAATTTCAAGAGCCCATGATATAGCTCTAAAAGCAAATACCTGTGTTACGATACCACCAGCCATATAACGTGTTCCATACATTATAACAGTTGCGTGAACACCAAGAGCAACAAGTCCCATACCAATAGGAGCCATAAAGAAACTGAAAATACTACTGCTCTTATTTATAAGATCCTGGTAAGATTTCTCATCTTCAAGACCTATATAGTAACTCAAACGTGGAACACTGACACTTATGGCACCACTAATAACACCCGATATAAGCATGATCATTCTCTGACCATTGGCATAGTATGAAACCTGCTCAGGCGCACCTATCTTAGATACAAAAGTAAGATCAAGGTTAGTGTAGAGCATTCCAGCATTGGCAAGAAGGAAAAGGCCAATAAGTGGTTTAATAAGATGTTTAAAGTTCTCAAGAGGAACCTTAACAAACTTAACATCCTTCTTTATCCATAAATAACTAAGAAAATAGTTAAGAAACTGGCTTGCTGACATAATTATCGCATACTGAACAATATCATCTGCTTCTTTAACGAATGCAAATATAGATACTAACATAAGAATACGTATAAAAAGTGTCTTATAGAATAAAAACGTATAATTTTCGAAAGCTTCATTTATCCATTCAATATAGAAAATCTGGGCAATAAGCTGAACACCAAGAATAAGCATAAGTAAATGCACACTTGGACTCTTGCTGTAAATCGGCATTATAATAATATAAAAAACTGTTGTTACAGCTGTACAGAAAAGAGATATATAAAACAATGTAGAAAACATTGTATTAAGTTTTTCTGCGTTATCTTTAACCTTACTTATCTCCCTTATACCATAGTTATAAACACCAAGTGTTGCAAATGGTATAAACCAGTTAAGGTATGTATTAGCTATGTTAAATTCACCATATAACTGTTTACTTAAAATACGTGATAAATAAGCAGTAGTTATAAGTGGAAAAATATATTTAAAAGTCTTACAAGTGTATTGGCTAACGCATTAAGCCTTATATCTTTCATAGAGTCTCTCCTATTTAAACCCCTGTTCTTTTTCATATTTCCAAAATGGAAGTTTCAAAAATCCTACAACACTTCCAATTCCATAACTTACATGTAACAAGAAAAATAGAATCGGTAACAACAATTGCTGCCAATATTTCTTCTGCCCCTTCACTGCCATAAATGACATAAGGATTGCCAGACAACTATATGCTCCCCACATGAGTTTAGCTAACAAAGAATGGTGACAGACTGCAAGCGCAGATGTCACAACAATGCCTCCTACAAATGCAAAAGGCACAAAATGATAAATTGCTAAACACTCTGGGCACGCCTTTAATGTCAGTGCAACCCAATATCCATTTCCATATTTCTGTTTTAACATTCCTTTTAATGTATTACGTGTATGTTGATATGAAACAATTTCAGGACAATAACATAATTTAAATCCTGCTTTTCTCATTCTATAATGAATCTCATTGTCTTCTGTTCTACCTAACTCTTCATTATAAAAACCGATTTTATCAAATACTTCTCTTCTATATGCACCATGAAACAATGACTTGACATAAGTTTTTTTCTTTCCTGATCTATATGGTGCTATACTACTACCAAACATTGATTGTTCAGCTAATAGCAATGTATCTTTCCATGGTGTATGCTCATCAATTATATTTGGTCTAATTCCACCACATACACTTTCACCGCTTTCCAAAATTTCCACATTTTTTCTTATAAAATTATTTGGAATTGTCGCATGTGCATCAATTCTTATAATTGCATCACCAATATAATTCTTCAATGCAACATTCCATCCAGGCGCAAGCTTTTTCTTTTCATTTGAAAAAACACTTATTTTCAAAAAACTTTTTTCTGTTTCTCGAAATTTTTCCATAATGTCTCTTGTATGATCTGTGGACATACTATCAATTAACAAGATTTCCATCTTCTCATGATCATAATCCTGAGCTTGGATATCTTCCAAGAGTTTTTCCTAAAACTTTTTCTTCGTTATAAGCAACAACGCAAACAGATACTATCATCTTACATTTCCCCTACTTCATTACTTGATCACAGCAATCACGGTTTTAATCATTGTACTGATATCTCGTAAGAAACTGAACTTTTCAATCTCTCTCAAATTATATACCATCTTTGCCGGTAATACTTCATTTATATATACTTCATCTGCATTCTCTGCATTTTCAAGAAGTTTTTCTTCATCTTTGTATTCAATACTTGTACGAGATGTTACTCCTGCCGGCAGAAGGAATGTTGCCATCATTTCTTCTGTATAGTGAGCTGTATACTTTGGCACTTCCGGTCTTGTACCAACAAAAGTCATATCTCCTTTTAAGACATTAAACAACTGCGGTAACTCATCCAGACGTACCTTTCTAAGCAGATGTCCCATTCTTGTGATGCGAGCATCACCTTTTGTTGTAACCTGTGTTCCAAGCTTATCTGCATTATTAACCATTGTTCTGAATTTCCAAATTTTAAATTTTCTTCCGTAGGTTGTCACACGAACCTGTTTAAATAAAACAGGTCCTTTAGAATCCAATTTAATCATAACACTAAGTACGATAAGAACTGGAGATAAAATAATGATCATAATCAAAGAGCATATAATATCAAATGCTCTTTTCAATTTCAACTCTTTTTCATGCTCCTGTAAAATATCATAATAGTATTTTACTTTATCATTCTGCATTACTTTTGGCAATTCATTCCATTTTTTCATATATACTATCCTTATAAGTATCCGTAACTTTCACTCAAAACTACAGACATTCTTTAAATGATTTAATAATATACTCCACATCTTCATCTGATAACTTCGTGTGAAGTGGAAGTGTAATTTCATTTTCAAACATTGCATAAGCGTTCGGGTAATCTTTAATATCAAAGCCAAGATTCTTATACGCTGTCAGAAGCGGCAGTGGTTTATAATGTACATTCGTCGCAATTCCCTTTTCTGCCATCTTCTCAATAATCTTGTTACACTCTTCTCTTGTCTTTCCATTCACACGTACAAGATACAGATGTCCACTTGACTGACTATTTTCTGTATAATGCTCAAGAACTGTAACATTTTCATCCTTTAAAGCTTCATTGTATTTCTCAATGATTTCTCTTCTTCTCGCAAGGAGTGCCGGATATCTTCTCAACTGTGCAAGTCCGAGTGATGCCATGATATCAGTCATATTGCATTTAAAATAAGGCGCTACAATGTCATATTCCCAAGCTCCAAGCTGTGTCTTTGCCAAAGCATCCTTTGACTGTCCATGCAACGAAAGAAGCATGAACTGCTTATATAACATTTCATTATCTACGCCTTCGATATCTCTCCATGTAGCTGCACCACCTTCAGCTGTTGTAAGATTTTTTACTGCATGGAAAGAAAAGCTTGTGAAGTCAGCAATGTTTCCGCACATCTTTCCATTCTGCTTTGCACCCATTGCATGCGCAGCGTCTGAAAGAATTGCAATACGTCCCATCTTCTTCTGAATCTCAGTTTTCGGCTGAAAGAGATGTTTCTTTTCTTCTGCAATTTCAAATACTCTTGTATAATCACAGATTCTTCCACCAAATCTACCATAATAATTGCTTTTGTCTTATCCGTCACCGCTGCTTCTACCTGATCCATATTCATCTGATAAGAATCTTTATCCACATCAACCATGACAATTTTTGCTCCGACATGAGCGATCACACTTGCAGTTGCAGTGTATGTATATGCAGTTGTGATCACTTCATCGCCTTCTCCAATTCCGAGCACACGAAGAATCAATTCTGCTGCAGCTGTCGCTGAATTCAGACAAGCCACCTTGCTTGTTCCCATATATTCTGCCAATTCATTCTCAAATCGCTTTGTCTTCGGTCCAGTTGTGATCCAGCCACTTTTCAGCGCATCTACAACTTCTGCTATTTCCTCTTCTGTTATATCCGGTGGTGAAAATGCTATATGTCTGTTTTCCATTGTATTAATCCTCCATTACAGGTTTTTCATGACTGATTTTTCCAAGTTCACGTAATTCCTTATTCACTTCTTCATCTCGTTTCAAGTCTTCCTGTCTGATATGATAAGTTGGAACGATTTCAGATACGATCTGCTTTACATTCAAGCTTTCATTCATTGCTGCCTCTTCCAGTTCTCGTAATCCACTCAGGAAATGCACTTCATTAAACTCAAGTGGTTTTCCAATATAGATCAGATTATTATCAGTCTTCTGAATTCCTTCCTCTTTTACCAGAAGTTCCTCGTACAATTTTTCTCCTGGACGCAATCCTGTATATTTAATATCCATATCTACACCAAGTGTATATCCTGAAAGACGGATCAAGTTTTTCGCAAGATCTGCAATCTTTACGGGCTCTCCCATATCTAATACGAAGATTTCTCCTCCCTTAGCAAACGCACCTGCTTCGAGTACAAGCGATACTGCCTCCGGAATTGTCATAAAATAACGAATGATGTCAGGATGTGTAACTGTAAGTGGACCGCCTGCAGCCATCTGGCGCTTAAACAATGGAATAACACTTCCGTTACTTCCAAGAACATTTCCAAAACGTACTGCTACATATTCTGTCTTGGAATACCTATTGAATGTCTGAATGATCATCTCACACATTCTCTTAGATGCACCCATAATGTTTGTCGGATTAACTGCTTTGTCCGTTGAAATAAGAACAAATCTCTTTACTCCGAACTTGTCTGCAGCTCTCGCTGTCTTATAAGTTCCAAATACATTGTTCTTAATTGCCTCGTTCGGACTATCCTCCATCAGCGGAACATGTTTATGTGCAGCCGCATGATAAATCACATCCGGTCTGTATGTTTCTATAACGGATTCAATACGGCTTGTGTTTCTTACAGATCCAATCAACACGGTCAAATTCAACTCTGGATGGTTTAATTTCAACTCCTGCTGAATATCATACGCATTATTTTCATAAATATCAAAAATGATCAATCTTGATGGTTTATATTTTGCTATCTGACGGCAAAGTTCACTACCGATAGAACCGCCACCACCAGTTACCATGATGCATCTACCTTCAATAAATCCGCGCACACTTTCCAGATCTACTTTAATCGGATCTCTCCCAAGTAAATCTTCGATAGAAACATCTCTTAGTTTTGAAACACTCACATCCTCTGTGATCAACTGGTACATACCCGGAAGGATCTTCAGCTTGCAAGTTGTCTGATTACAGATGCGAAGGATGTCTCTTGTTACTTTCGGAGATGCAGAAGGGATTGCAAGAATAATCTCATCAACTTCATATTTCTTTGCTACATCTAAAATGCACTCTCTGCCACCAAGAATACGAACACCGTGAATCAGTTTTCCTTTCTTGTGTGGATTGTCATCAATAACGCCTACTACCTTACTGTTCAAATGTGCACTGTACTTCAGTTCCTGAATGATCATACTTCCGGCTTCACCAGCTCCGATCACTAATGTATGATATACGTGACCTTGAGGTTTTCTTAGTCCACTTTTCAATACCCAATAAATTCTATATGAAAATCTTGTTAAAACTGTAGTGCTGAGTAGCAAAAAAAGTAAAATACATGAAAGCTTCTCGGAACAGGAAGAACTAAAAGTTGCATTCCAAACCCTTGGCATACTGTTGACAAGAAGCAAGCAACGCCTATCATCGTCAATTCTCTTAATCCTGCAAAAGACCAAACACTATTATACAAATTTAAAATCATAAATATTACAAGTGTTGAAATTATTCCAATAGGCAAATAGGATTTCATACTATGAATATATTCTTTTGGAATCCACGAATAATGTAATTCATATCGAAGTATTAATGACAAATATGAATGAATAATAATTGTTAATATATCTACTCCGCATAGTAAAATCATTCGATTTCTGGAATTATGCAAATTAAGTATCTTTTTCATCTTTATATCCTCTTTTATAAATTGTTACGATTTTTTACATACGGTTATATAATAACAAATTTTGTGTCATTTTACAATACATCATCTTATCTCTTTTTATGACTTTTGATGATTTTTCTTATTATACTCTTATTTTCTCAAAAAATACCCCAAAATAGTTGAATAATTCCTCGCTGACTCTCCATTCATATGACCATCATAATCTGTATATTTTGTAATATCATGTGAAAACAAATCATAGTATTCCGTATTAAAATTCAGATATTCTACCTCATAGAATAAAACAGCACTCCAAAAATTGCCAATCCGTTATATTGATCTGAATTTCCAAATATCGCATCCACAAACACCGCTGACCAGTCTGCAAGAATCATCTTCTTAAAAAATCCCCAAAAAATACGCTGAATTCCTCTGCAAATTCTCTGTAGATCAAAGGAATGTCCTTCGTATAATTGTTCTGCTAATCTACTATGTCTCCCAATCGGTCCCTGTAAAAATTTGTGGGAAATAGGATACGAACAATGCATAACGGAAAATATTTTTCTCTGCATGATCTCTTTTCCAATATATGTCAAGCAAATATCCTGATGTTTGAAACGTGTAAAATGAAATACCTAACGGCAATAAAATCTGCATTCCAAAATTAAGAATCAGCCCTATGATCAGATATCGTTTTGCTTTCTTTTTATCTTGATTCACTTCATGTTCTATCGCCACTCCACAGAGATAAGTGATTATCGTTGAGAAAAGTAAAAATGGAAAGTACTTTGTCCCTGCAGCAAGATAATAAATTTAGCTTGTTAAAAGAAGCCCCCACCATCGCATCTTTTTTGGAAACAGGTAATACAAAAGCACAGCCCCGGCTACAAATATAATAAATAAATTTGATACTAATGACATATTTCTTCTTATACCTTAAAAGGGATGGGAACACACGGCCCCCATCTCTTTTTCTCTTTCTTAATTAATTATTCAAGAATACTTTCTGCATTCTTACTGTTCTAGTATAAGAATCCATCATCCAAACATGCGTCATCTCCTGATGAATCGGAAGAACCTGCCCCCGCATCACTGCTTGGTTCACTTGCTCCAACTCATCTTTCATTTCCTTCCCTGTTGAAATAACTAGTATCAATTTTTACATTTTCTTGAGCTTTTGTATCATCTTCACAATATCAACACCATATCCTTTGGCAGCTGCCCATCCTTTTCTTAGGATTATTAGGTATACTTAACCATTCTACATAAATTGCACTTCCTCGTTCAACATACTTAAAACGATTATCTACGCATGTCTGATTTAAAGATTTTGTTGATCCATATGCCTTCAAATGCTGAATTTGTGCACGTACACCCTCTCTTACATCTTTAAATGATTCACCTGAAACACTATTTCCTGTTGCTCCCATACCCGCAAAATTATACTGCTCTGCTTTCACAACACCTGTAAATTGTAACCAACCTGTCTCTTTCATCGCCTGTACAAATGCAACTTCTGCTTTAATTCCTTCTGCCACAGATTCTTCGTAATAAATCTGACAAAAATCTCTGATTGTAGCCGCCCCACCTTTTCGCATTACATCTTCCGGATAAGCTTTCTTACTTGCCTCAAAATAAGCTACCATCTGATCCACTGTTACTTCGGTATCTCCTTCAATCAAATACGTCCCCTCAACAACATTAGAATTTGTATTCGAATTGTTTGTGCCGGCACTTCCATTTATTTTGTCATCATTTATCCCTGGAATCTCATCATATTTCTTGGTAGAATCATACATTCCATCATCATTAAAGAAATACCATGTTCCATCTATTTTCTGCCAACCGGTTTTCATTGCTCCATCGTCTGTTCCACCAAAGTAATACCAATCGCCACCTACTTTTGCAAAACCGGTTCGCATTGCTCCATCATTGGATTCACCAAAGTAATACCAGTTTGTTCCCAGCTTTTTCCATCCAGTCTGCATGTAGCCGCCATCTGCGCTTCCCAAATAGTACCATGTGCTCCCAACTTTCTGCCAGCCAGTTTTCATTGCTCCATTCTCTTTATCACTAAAATAATACCAGGCTCCACCGATTTTCTGCCAACCTGTTTGCAGATATCCACCATTTGAACTGCCTAGATAGTACCAGGACTCTCCTATTTTCTGCCAACCAGTCTTCATTGCTCCATCATTAGCTTCACCAAAATAATACCTGTCTCCACCAATCTTCTGCCAACCGATTCGCATTGCTCCATCGTCAGATTCACCGAAATAGTACCACTTGGTTCCTATTTTTTGCCAACCAGTTAACATATATCCACTTGAATTAAAATAATACCAATTGCTTCCTATTTTTTGCCAACCGATTCGCATAATTCCATCATCTGTTCCACCTAGATATGACCATTTTCCACTAATTTTCTGCCAGCTAGTCTCCATATAGCCATTAGAATCAAAATAATACCAGCTTCCACTAATCTGTGCCCACTGATTTTTCAAATAGCTTGTTCCAGATGCATACCACCAACCAGTAGAATCCTTGTACCACTGTCCCTTTGACAGACCAAAATATTTCGCAATTCCAGTCGCATCGGCAACACCAAGTTTCTTCAGTCCAGCTTCATTATTTAGAAAATTATTTACATCCGATGTATTGGTCACAAACGCATGTTCCACTATAATTCCCGGAATTCCATGCTCCTTTGCAGAAATCTGAACTGTAAAATAATCTGAAAGAGAGCCATCCTCATAACGTTCATTCACAGTTGTATTTTTTGAATAAATTTTTCTTTCTTCCAGTCCCAGCCCAACAAGTTCTGACTCGATCAGTGTAGCCAGTTTCTTTCCGTCATTTCCGACCTGTGGTTTCCAGTTTGTGTTCGGAATGATTATTTCTGCACCTTTTGCTGCTGAAGATAGAGATGAATTCAAATGAAAGCTGACATAGACACTTGCTCCAGCTGCCGCTGCATCAGCTACTCTCTGATCAATATCGTGAGCAGAACTTCCGCCCGGATGCGGACAGTCTGCTGTTGTTCTTGTCATGTAGACTGATACGCCTGCATACTCTTCCAGTTCTGCTTTACAATACTGTGCAATCTTTAATGTAAGGACTTCTTCTCGTACGCCGTTTGCTGATGCGCCAGCGTGTGTTGAATCATGTCCTGGATCAAGTGCTACTACAATATTAGATGACTGTGTCTGAACTCCGTCATCACTCATCATTGCTGGCATTTCCTGTTCTGCCTGAACAATTGCCTCCTCGATACTTGACTGCTCAGTAACATTTCCGGATTCATCAATATTGTATGCCGCAATATCTGCTGATACCTCTTCCTCACTTACCGGCTGTAACCCTTCGATTCCTTCATATTTTTCATCTACACCAAAGAGTGCTTCTATTCCAAGATCTGCAAGGGAATAATCATATACATTTCCCGCAATTGTAACGTGCAGTTCTGTAACAGAATAGACTCCCCTTTCCTGCTCTGTATAAGCTCTTTCAAACAGATATATGCCATCTGATTCCTGTACTGCAGTCCACACTTCTTCTCCTACTGGTCCCTGCACAGTTGCGGTCATCTGTTCAATCCCCTCGGAACCATCTCCCCAGGATACCACTACCTTCTGTGTATTCGGTGTTTCCAGATAAGGCTGATCTATGTACATATAATTTAGGCGCTGTTCCGTACCGGCTGCCTGTTTTTCATCTTCACCTGTATCTTCTGACTCAGCCGGTGCTGTTTCAACCTGCTCCACTTCTTCTGAGTTCTCAATTGTTTCCTGACCTGTTTGATCTGCTGCATCTGTTGTTTCATCTACTGCATTCTCATCTACATAATCCGTAGCTTTCTCCGCTCCCACCACTGCTGACTCTGCCGGAGTCTCAGCCCATGCCGTCACCGGTAGCGCTGTAATAGACATTGCCGCTGTCAACAATAATACCGTACATTTTTTTAATAATTTTTTCACTTTTTCGCATCCCCGCTTCCTATTGCTTTGTCATATAACCTGCCAGAACTGCACCACTTGTCTCAAATGTACGTCCTGCTTCTGTTATCTTGATTTTCTCACACTGGAAGCTGTCCAGATACGTGTTTACAACACATGCAAGCACTTCCGTTTCTCCTGTTGTTCCCATGGAACGAATATAATTCCCAAATCCTTCATCTACATCAAGATCTATCGTCTTCTCTTCTTCGTTCACTTTGAAAGAATTCATCCCACATTCTGAAGTGATCACTGACTTTTCCTGAAGTAATGACCAAACCTTTTCTTCATTTAAAGAATCTGTCTCCACATCTTCTGTCTGGATCTCTCCTGAACTCATATTGATAGAATAAATCTTCATGACACTTTTTGTTTTCTCTGATTCTTCTTTCTTATCATCTTTCTTTTCTGTATCGTTCTTTGTATCACTCTTATTTTTATCGTCTGTCTTCGTAGTATCCTGACTTTCTACCTGTTCCGGATTTTTTGTATCCGTGCTGTCTTTCTTTCCACAGCCTATCGCAAGTACCACTGTAAGGCAGCACATCGCATAAAACAACTTCCTCTTATACATTTTTACTCCTCCACTATCGCAAAGCAATCTGTCACGATTATCATTCTATCGCAATCATTCCACTTTGTCTATATTTCTTCAATAGTTTCAACAATATTTCTATGAAAAATCACGATACTATTCTCACCACCAAAAGGGACAGCCATTAATGACTGCCCCTAAATTATTCAACTATTTTTCACCACTTTAACTAATTTACTATTTTACCCAAATACCATCATTTGCGAACCAGTATTTTGTTCCATTGATCTTTCTTTCTCCGGTATATGCTCTTCCTTTTGCATCTGTATAATACCAAACGCCATGCAGCTTATGCCAACCATTTTTCAGAAGATAACCATTGTCATCATATACATAAATTTCATCTGTGCCTGTATAATTGCTTCCAATACTCATCGTACCATCCGAATGAAAATAATGACCATTGTACCATCTATTTCTTACCGCTTCTCCATTCTTTATATAATACCAGTAAGTATAATCGTCAGATTTGATAGAAAACCATCCGTCATTCGGTTCGCAAACTGCTCCGTCCTGATCAAAGAAATAACGCTCGTGTTCTCCGGTATCTTCATTCCACACTTCTTTAGATCCTGTGAGTGTCGACGGTGAAAGGTAATATCTCTTTCCACCATAATTAAGCCACCCTGTCTTCGGAATTCCATTTTCAAGATAATACCATTCGCCATATTTTCCTAATTGCCAGCCATTTGCTTTTGAAACTGTGCCATCTGATCCCACAAACACTAATTCATGATTAACATCATCATATACTGTTGTGTTTGCATACATTTCATAATCCCATTCCTTAAAGTAATATGTTTTTCCTCCGATTACTTGTCTTCCTTTTAACAGTGACCCATTACTATCAACGTAATACCATTTATCACCGACTTTATTCCAATCCGACTTTTTCACATAGCCAATAAATTTTCCGTCGTCTGCAAATTTACATAAGCCATAGTATCCTGTATCTACAATTCCATTTGAAACCATGTAACCTGATCTATCAATGTAATAATCACCGACCCACACATTTTTCAAAATTTTTCCGTCTGTTCCGGCATATCTCCAACTATATTCTCCTTCATATCCTGGTATTCTAACCCAGCTATTTCTCTGATAAACTCCCTCGTGATTTACATAATAATCTGCGTTATTGTCATCGTCTTCTTCGATATAAGTATTTGTACACATTACACCTTGACTGATATAGTAAGATCCAACCCATCCTGTATATGGCTTGCCCTCGCTGTAATAATACCACTTGCCATCAACCAATGACCAACCATTCTTGTCGATGCGATTATTTTCCTGCCAAATGCCATTATCATCAAAGTATTCATACTTGCCATTTTTATAATCACCCTTATTATAAACCCAGCACATTCCTTTAGCCATTGCACCTGATTCATTTAAGTAATACAAAACGCCGCCTGCACCTGATTTCCAACTATGTGTCAATGAAGCTCCATCTTCTCCTGCATAATACCAATCAGGTCCTTCCTGATACCAGGCATTTTTCAGAATAACTCCATCGGAATCTGTATGATAGCTGTTCCCATTAAAGTAAAATCTCCAGTCACCATTTTACCTTCAGAGTCAACATAGTAAAGATCATTTCCATACTTTATGAACTCATTTTTACGTACACTTCCATCTGCATTCATGTAATACCAATTATTTTTGTACGTATTCCATCCCGGCGTATTTATAAGAGCTCCTGAAGAATCTGTCAGGTACAATGTATTACTATCATGAACCTCAATTCTTCCTACTTGCATCTCTCCATCATAGTTAAAGTAATACTTCTTTCCCCAAATGTCATAAATGCCATTTTTCAATATATCGCCATCTCTCCAGAAATACCACGCACCATCATACTTAACCCAGTCGTTTGTTTCCTGGATCACTCCAGAATCATTTGTCATATAATGAGTTTCACTGCCGTCATGATATGTTTCTGTAAGATACCCTGAAAGCATCGTTGCATTATACATGAAATAGTATTTTTTACCACCAATTGTTTTAACTCCATCAGCGTACAACTTTCCGTCTTTTGAATAATACCATTCTCCCTCATGGTGAATCCAATCTGACTTTTGCTGAATTTCGCCACTATTATTGGCAAAGTAATAATAATAACCATCATCTTCCCGGGCTTCAAATACTCCAGTTGCCATAACGCCATTCCCATCGAGATAGTATTTTGAACCACTATATAATATAAATTCCCCTCTAAGAAGATAGAAATTACCATCACTATCTTTTTATAATAGCACCATGTTTTTCCGTCTTTTGTTTTATTCCATCCTTCGGTTGGTGTATAAATAACGATACCATTTGAATCCGCTATATAAGCTTTTCCGTCTTCTGTATTAAATGAACCTGTCTTCATTTCTCCATTACCGTCAAAATAAT
>ENA-OUNH01000012-OUNH01000012.1-human-gut-metagenome-genome-assembly--contig:-NODE-12-length-71551-cov-3.928973_pt1 | contig 71551 bp, 63 predicted proteins | sample MGYA00242806_ERZ504814 | MGnify/ENA primary metagenome ERZ504814 (study PRJEB26092, sample SAMD00036389) | human gut metagenome | host: Homo sapiens | study: EMG produced TPA metagenomics assembly of...
GTGATTGCCCGTTCACGGACTGCTGCGGAAAGTCCGCCCCTCCATCAGTCACCTTCCGGTTGACAGCTTCCCCCTCCGGGGAAGGCCTTATTTCTAGCAGCCCCACGCACCGCTTCGATCACGCGGTCGCAGTCCTCCATGCTCAGATTGGTCGAGCAGGGCAGGTTGACAATATACTTGCGGTAGTCCAGCGCCTTGTCCAAGACCGTAGGCCTCGTTGCGGGGGTAATCGGCCTGCTCATGGATGAGCGCCCACACCGGGCGGGTCTGGATCTGCTGTGCCTGCAGCTTTTCAATCACGGTGTCGCGGTCAAGACCGGCATCCTTCACATACAGGCTGAAGAACCAGTGGTTGGAGCGGCACGCCTCCTCACGGAAGGGCAGGATGCGCAGCCCCTTGACGCCGTCCAGCGCCGCCACATAGCGGTCATACAGCGCCTTTTTGTGGGCGATGAACCCCTCAAGCCGCTCCAGCTGGGCAATGCCGAGGCTGGCCTGCACATTGGTCATGCGGTAGTTGTAGCCGACCTCATCATGCAGGAACTGCAGCATATCGGCCTTGGCCTGGGTGGAGAGGTGCTTGGCATGCTCGGCCCAGTCGGCGTGGTTGGATACCACTGCGCCGCCCGCGCCGGTCGTGATGATCTTGTTGCCGTTGAAGCTGTAGCAGCCGATGTCGCCGATGGTGCCTGCAAACCGGCCCGCATAGGGACCGTCGGTGCAGCGGGTGCCGAGGGCCTCGGTCGCGTCCTCGATCACAATAAGGCCGTACCGCTCGGCAATGGCCATCAGGCGGGGCATGTCGGCCAGATTGCCAAAGACATGCACGACCTCCAGCGCCTTGACATGCGCGCCGGTCTTTTTATTGTACAGCTTGCCGTCCCGCAGCGCGCAGTGGTTAGCACAGAAATCCTCCACCGCGTCGGGGTCAATGCACAGGCTGTCGTCGCAGCCAATGAAAATCGGCTCGGCCCCCACATAGCGGGTCAACGGGTTGACGGCGGCGATAAAGGTCAGCGTGGGGACGATGACCTCATCCCCGCGGGTAATGCCGGCTGCCATGGCCGCCAGATGCAGCGCGCTGGTACCGGCGTTGCAGGCCACGGCGCGGGGCATACCCACATAGGCGGCGAGCTTTTCCTCAAACTCGGTGACCTTGCCGCCGCTGGTCGATACCCAGCCGGAAGTGATGGCCAGCCCGGCGAGCTCGGCCTCACGCGCGCCGAAATTCGGGACAGAAAGCGGGATAAATCCAGACATAGCAAATGCCTCCATACTATAGCAGTCCGGCCGGACAGTCCGGCGGACACAATTTTACAAATATTCTATTGTATTATACCGCTTTTTGGGCAATAGGGCAAGAAAAAGATATGTCTGCCCTCTGCAAAACGGCAATGCGCGTTTTTTGACAGCGGGGCCCGGTTCTTTGTATAATGGTACAAAAACCAACGGGGGGCTTTGCCTTATGAAAAAACTTTCCGGCTGGTGCCGCGCCCACCGGGGCGGGCTGGCCGCGCTGGCGGGCGGCGGCGCGGCGCTGGGGGTATTTGCGGCGGTGCGCAGCAGCCGCACTGCCATGGACTGGTGGCTTGCGCATATTTCGATGCCCGTCAAGCGGGGCATCTCGTTTGCGGTGGACCCGCTTCCCTTCAGCGCCTGCGAGCTTGGCGCCACGGTGCTCTGCCTCGGTGCGCTGGCCCTGCTGGTGCGGGCGGTGCGCCGCCGCAGGCTGGCCGACTGGGCGCTGCACACCGCTGTGCTGCTGGTCTGGGGCTATGCCGGGGTCTGCGCCCTGTGGGGCACCCAGTACTACGGCACCGGCTTTGCTGAGAAGGCCGGTATGACCGCACCGCCCGTCAGCGCCGAGACACTGGCCGCCGTGACCGACTGGTTTGCCGAAAGAGTCAACGAAACAGCCCCCTTGACCAAGCGGGACGCAAACGGCCTGTTTGCCGTTGACAAGGCCGAGATCTTTGCCGGCTGCAGCGGCCTGTATGACCCGCTGGCGGAGCGCTGGCCCTTTCTCTCCGGGCCGGAGCGCCGCCCCAAGCCTGCTGTCTACTCCAAGCTGATGAGCGCATGGGGCTTCACCGGCTACCTCTGCCCGCTGGTCGGCGAAAGCACGCTGAATGTCGATTGCCCGGCGGTCTTTCTGCCGGTGACGATCGCCCATGAGTTGGCGCATCAGCGCGGTGTCGCGCCCGAGCAGGACGCAAATTTTGTCGGCGTGATGGCGGCCACCGCCAGCGGCAGGGCCGCGTATCGGTATTCCGGGTGGCTGTTCGGCTATCTGCATCTGTCCAACGCGCTCTACACGGCCGACCCGGCGCGCGCCGCTGAAAGCTACCGCCTTTTGTGCGCCGAGGCCCAAGCAGACCTTGCCGCTAACAACGCCTACTGGAAGCAGTGGGAGGGTCCCGTGCGCGAGACCGGCGAAAAGGTGTACACCACCTTTTTGCAGGGCTACGGCCAGACGCTGGGCATGCGCAGCTACGGTGCCTGTGTGGACCTGTTGGTCGAAGCATTTTTGCCCAACACAACCGCTGGTGACTGACCGGCACCCCAACCGCAATATGACCGAAGAAATGTTTCCGGCGTGTCACATTTTCAACATCCGTGCCGCTTCTTCGTGGAAAATTTCGGCGTTTTTCTGTGCAGCTTTTTTCCCCTGCCCCCTTGCGGCGGGGGGATTTTTCATGGTATGATGCACTATGTAAAGTTTTATCCAAAAACAGCGCCGCAGGATGCGGCCATACCACGATGACCACTGTGAGGAACAGGAATGTTTAATAAAAAGAACCCGATGCGGTATTTCTCCGGCAGCACCTTTGTGCGACTGCCGCTGTACAAGCTGGCGGCCGGCGGCACGGCGGTGGCGCTGACGGCCAGCATTGGTCTGGGCGCATTTGCCGCAGGCTTTACGCCGTTCACCACCCCCGAGCCGAGCCCGACCCCCGTTGTGACCGCCACGCCCGAGACTGCGGCCACGCCGACCCCCTCCCCCTCGCCAAGCCCGACACCGGAGCCGGACAAGCCGCTGACGCTCGAGGCCAGCGTGATCCAGCAGGATGTCGGCGTGACGCTGTTTGTTGAGCCGGTCACCGATGAGGCAGCCCCCGCACAGACCGCCGCCCCCGACCCGAACGCTCCGGATGCTGAAGAAGAACCGGACAAGACCCCGCTGCTGGGTGTGGAGGCCACCGTCACCCTGACCGATGCCAAGGGTCAGGCCACCGACTACCCGCTGGACACCGAGACCGGCACAGCGCTGGCCGAGGATGTGACCCCCGGCGACTACACCGTGGCGGTGCAGCCCATTGAGGGGTACATAATGCCTGAGGCGCAGGCCGTGACCGTCAAGGAGAAGGTCGTCTACAAGGCCGATGTGCAGGCCGTCAAGGAGAAGATCGTTCAGGCCAGTCAGGTCAACGAGAGCGCCGAGGACTCCGGCGTCAGCAACGCCGGGTCGGCCCCCATCGCCAACGAGGTGACCGACACTGTCACCTACGCCGACAGCGCCCGGACGGAGCTCGGCACCAAGACCACCTACACCGCAAAGCTGAGCAGCAGCGGACACCTGCTGCTGGCTGACGGCAGCGAGGCCCCCTACTGGCCCGTCTACCGGGACGGCACCAAGGAACTGATCGGCGCGACCCGCGACACAAGCTACGCCGCAAACAGCAACACCGCCGCCTGGGCAGCAGGCGCAAGGGATTCCATCACACTGCTGGGCGCTGCCAGCCAGCGCATGGCGTGGGTTCACCGCGAGGACGCCCCCGGCGAGAGCACGGCCCTGAACGAGAGCGCCACCACAACCCCCGCCGCCGAAACGACCCCGGAGCCGACCACCGAAACGACCACCGAGCCGACTGCGACCCCCGAGCCCACACCGGAGCCGAGCAATGAGCCGACTGCCACGCCCGAACCGACCGCAGCGCCGACCCCGGAGCCGACCGCGACACCCGAGCCGACTGTTACCCCCACACCGGAGCCGACCGCAGCGCCGACCCCCGTTGACCCCACCGCCGGCTGGCCCAGCGACATCGAGGCCAAGGATCTGGCCGGGTACGGTTTTGCCGTGACAAGCACCGACACCACTCAGTATGAGTACACCGGCTGGCAGGATATTGACGGTGTGACCTACTATTACGACCCCGCGACCCACCAGCCGGTCACCGGCCAGCAGGTCATTCAGGGCAACATCTACACCTTCGGTGCGGACGGCGCGCTGAACCGCACGGCGCGCGGCATTGATGTCTCGAAGTTCCAAGGCAGCATCGACTGGAACGCCGTCAAAAATGACGGCATCACCTTCGCCATCATCCGCTGCGGCTACCGCGGCTACGGCAGCGGCGCACTGGTTGAGGATTCGACCTACCGCCGCAACATTCAGGGCGCCATCAACGCCGGACTCAAGGTCGGCGTCTACTTCTACAGTCAGGCCATCAATGAGCAGGAGGCCGTCGAGGAGGCCAGCATGGTGCTGAGCCTTGTCAGCGGCTACAGCCTGCCGCTCGGCGTCTATTACGACACCGAGAGCGTGAGCGGCGGCCGCGCCAATGCGCTGAGCGCGGCTGAGCGCACCGCCTGTGCGGTCGCCTTCTGCGAGACGATCCGCGGCGCAGGCTACCGCGCCGGCGTCTACTCCTACGCAAGCTGGTTCTACAACGCATTGAATTTTGCAAACATCAGCAAGTACAACATCTGGATCGCCCAGTACCGCGATAAGCTGAGCTTCAGCTACAAGTACAACATCTGGCAGTACACCGGCTCCGGCCGCGTCAACGGCATCTCCAAGCCCGTGGATATGAATATCGGATAAAATAAAGCACCTGCGTTTTCGGACGCAGGTGTTTTTACGTTATGGAAGCCTTCTCCCTCGGGAGAAGGTGGCCGAGGCTCCGACCGAGGCCGGATGAGGGCAAAGCCCGCCATAGCGGCCGGTGAACGGGCTACAGCGGTAAGGTCTACCCTCATCAGTCAGCGGTCGGGGCCGCTGACAGCTTCCCCCAAGGGGGAGCCTTATTTGTTTGTGTAGCAGCTCATCTTCGCGCTGCTTCCGCCCCTGACCTGCCCATTGCCGTGCACAATATATTTATACGTACACAGCTCCGCCAGACCCATGGGGCCGCGGGCGTGGAGCTTCTGGGTGCTGATGCCCATCTCGCAGCCGAGGCCGAACTCTCCGCCATCGGTAAAGCGGGTGCTGGCGTTGACATAGACCGCCGCGCTGTCCACACAGGCTGTGAACCGCTGGGCTGCAGCGGCATCGGCTGTGATGATGGCCTCACTGTGGTGGGTGGAGTGTCTGGCAATGTGGGCGATCGCCGCATCGACATCCTCCACGACCGCCACGCTCAGCTTGTAGTCGAGATACTCGGTGTCAAAATCCTCGGCCGCAGCGGGTACGCCGTCGATGATGGCGGCGGCCTGCGCGTCCAGATGCAGCTCCACCGGGGTCAGCCCCGCCGCAATGCGGTCCGCGACAAGGCGCTGCGCAAGCATCGGCAGAAACTCGGCCGCCACATCCCGGTGTACCAGCAGCGCCTCCTCGGCGTTGCAGACGCTGGGGCGGCTCGTCTTGGCGTTTTCCACAATATTGACCGCCATCGCAAGGTCGGCGGCCTTGTCCACATAGACATGGCAGATGCCGGTGCCGGTCTGGATGCAGGGCACGGTGGCATTCTCGACACAGGCGCGGATCAGCCCGGCACCGCCGCGGGGGATCAGCAGATCCACCAGCCCATCGGCGGTCATCAGCTCGTTGGCACTGGCGTGGGATGTATCTTCAATCAGGCTCACGGCGCACTCCGGCAAGCGGGCCTTGCGCAAACCCGCGCGCAGTGCCTCCACAATGGCGTGGCAGCTGGCCCAGGCATCGCGGCCGCAGCGCAGCACGCAGGCGCTGCCCGCCTTGAGGGCAAGCGCGGCGGCATCGCTGGTGACATTGGGGCGGCTCTCATAGATGATGGCAATGACACCCATCGGCACAGCGGTCTTTTCAATGACAAGGCCGTTGGGGCGCACGATCTTGCGCAGCACATCGCCCACCGGGTCCGGCAGCGCCGCGACCTCCCGCATGCCCTTGGCCATGTCGGTCAGGCGGCTGCGGGTCAGGGCCAGACGGTCCAGCATCACATCGCTGACACGGCCCCGGGCGTTTTCTACATCCTGCTGGTTGGCAGCCAGAATCGCGTCCGATGCGGCGATCAGCGCGACCGCCATCGCCTCCAGCGCGGCGTTTTTGGTATCGGTGTCGGCCAGCGCCAGCGGCATACGGGCTGCCTGCGCAGCCTGCAGAATTTCCTGTGTAGTCATGGGGTCAGACCTCCCTTATGCTTTACGGCCCACAAAGCGGGTGCCCACAGGCTTGCCCTCCACAATATCGTAGAGCACCTCGGCGTGGGCGCCGTTGGTGATGATCATATCCACGCCCGCAGCGGTCGCGCGCTTGGCGGCCGTAACCTTCGTCAGCATGCCGCCGGTGCCCAGCGAGGAGCCTGCGCCGCCCGCCAGCAGCTCGATCTCCGGCGTGATCTCCTCGACCACCGGGATCAGCTCGGCCTCGGGGTGGGTGTGCGGGTCGGCGGTGTACAGCCCGTCAATGTCGGACAGCAGCACGACCAGATCGGCGTGGATGCAGGTGGCCACCAGCGCGGCCAGCGTGTCATTGTCACCCAGAGAGTATTCCTCGCAGGCGACGGGGTCATTTTCGTTGATGATGGGGATGGCACGCAGCTGCAGCAGCCGCTCAAGCGTGTTCTGCAGGTTGCGGCGGCGCTGCTCATGGTCGAAATCCTCCCATGTCAGCAGCATCTGGGCCACGGTATGGTTGTACTGGCCGAACAGCCGGTCATAGGTGTACATCAGCTCGCACTGGCCCACGGCGGCGGCCGCCTGCTTGGTCGTGATGTCGGACGGCTTTTCGATCTGCAGCTTGCCGACACCCAGCCCGGTCGCCGCCGAGGATACCACGATCAGCTGGTGACCGGCGTTCTGAATATCGCTCCACACCTTGACAAGATCCTCGGTATGGCGGATGTTGAGCAGCCCGCCGGGGTGTGCCAGCGTGCTTGTGCCTACTTTAACGACGATACGCATAAATTTTCTCTTTTCCTACTGCCTTATTTCTTTCCCAGATCCTTTGTTTTCTCATAGGCGGCCAGCACGGCATCCGTGACAGCCCCGCGGAAGGCGCGCTCCTCCAGCAGGCGCACACCCTGAATGGTCGAGCCGCCGGGGCTGCAGACGGCGTCCTTCAGCTCGCCGGGGTGCTTGCCGGTCTCCAGCACCATGCGGGCGCTGCCCAGCAGCATCTGGGCGGCATACTCCTGCGCCTTGGCGCGGGGCAGGCCGGCCGCCACGCCGCCGTCAGCCAGTGCCTCGATAAACTGGTACGCCCACGCGGGGCCGCAGCCGGACACGGCGCTGGCCGCGTCCATCATGCCCTCGGGCACGGCGTCCAGACGGCCGGCAGGGGCCATTGCGGCAAGCCACTCGGCCATTTTTTCAGGCTCCACATCATCGGAGCAGTACTGGATCATGCCATCGCCCAGCGCCACGGGGGTGTTGGGCATCATGCGGATGATCGGATAGCCGCTGCCCGCCATCATCCGGATCTGCTGCATCGAGAGACCGGCCGCCATCGTGACCAGCACAAAGGGGCGGCTCTCGGCGCGGGACTCCAGCGTGGCAGAAAGCTCGTCCAGCATGTCGGCCATCATCTGGGGCTTGACGCCCAGAAAAATAAAGTCGCAGATGCCCGCGACCTGCTCATTCGTGCCGCAGGCGCAGCCCAGCTCGCCGGCCAGCTTCTCCGCCTTGGCGGGCGTGCGGTTGGCCAGCAGCACATCCCCTGCCCCCGGCGCCCTTGCAGACTGCGCGCGCCACGGCACTTCCCATATTGCCGCAGCCGATAAAACCGTATTTCATCGTGAACCCCCTATACCTTATTCTTATACAGTATAATGGTAGTACAGCGAGGCCGTTTTGTCAACGGAAAAAGGCTTCTCCCTTGGGGGAGAAGCTGGCCGCGAAGCGGCCTGATGAGGGGAGAGCCTGCCGCAGCGACCCTTTGACCGGGCAATAGTGGCCAAACGCGCCCCTCATCCGGCCCTCGTGGGGCCACCTTCCCCCTCCGGGGAAGCTTTGGGTCTGGATTTTTGCGGTGGATTTGCTATAATGTGGGTAACGGACAATTTGCAGGGGCGGCGTCCTCGACGCCCCGCAGCAGAGCAAAAGGAGCACACTATGCAATATGTCAACTTTGGTCAGACCGGCCTGAAAATTTCCCGTCTGGGGTTCGGCGGCATCCCGATCCAGCGCATCGACCAGCCCGGCACGCGGGAGCTGCTGATCGCTGCCCACAAGGCCGGCGTCAACTACATCGACACCGCGCGCGCTTACACAGTCAGCGAGGCGTGGATCGGCCAGTCCCTCGAGGAGGCCGGCCTGCGGGATGACTTTATCCTTGCTACAAAATGCCGCGCCCTGACAAAGGCCGACATGGAGGCCGAGCTTGCCACCAGCCTGAAGAACCTGCGCACCGACCACATCGAGGTGTTCCAGTTCCACAACCCCAGCATGGAGGGGTTCAAGACCATCCTCGCGCCCGGCGGTGCGATGGAGGCCCTGCTGGAGGCAAAGGCGCGCGGCGTTGTCGGGCACATCGGCATCACAGCGCATCTGGCCGCTGTGTTTGAGGCCGCGCTGGACATTCCCGAGATCGAAACGATCATGTTCCCCTACAACATCGTGGAGCAGCAGGGCAAGGCGCTCATCGACCGCTGCGCCGCAGCAGGCAAGGCGTTCATCGACATGAAGCCGCTGGCCGGCGGTGCGATCGAGGACGGCCGTCTGGCGCTGCGGTATGTGCTGTCCAACCCGGCGGTGACGGTTGCCATCCCGGGCATGGCAACGGTGGAGGAACTGGAAAACAATGCAGCGGGCGCGGCCAACATTGCCCCGCTTACCGCCGGGGAGGAGGCCGCCTGCCAGGCCGTCCGCGACGCGCTGGGCACCCAGTTTTGCCGCCGCTGCAACTACTGTGCCCCCTGCACGGTGGGTATCTCGATCCCCAGCGTCTTTCTGTTTCAGGGGTACTTAAACCGGTACGGTCTGCAGCAGTGGGGGCGCGAGCGGTACGCCACCCTGCAGACCAAGGCCGGGGCCTGCATCCAGTGCGGCGCCTGTGAGCCGCGCTGCCCGTACAACCTGCCGATCCGCAAAATGATGAAAAAAGCCGCCGCGGATTTTGGGGAATAACCCGCCGAACCGCCTATACGCAAAAGAGCATGCCGCAGCGGCATGCTCTTTTCTTACCACAAATTATAGGTCAGGATCGGCACATTGTAGGACATGCCGCACAGCAGCATGACAAGGAAGCAGACGCCGCTTGCCAGATGCCAGACCAGCGCCAGCCCGCAGAGGGCCAGCCGCCACCGCGGTGCTTTGGCGCGGCACTGCGCAAGGAAAACGCTGACCGATTCCAGCCAGAATGCCCAGAAGCAGATGAACGGACCCCACCAGAGATTGGCGTGGTAGAGCCGCTCGCCGCTCTCGACCAGCAGCAGGGCCTCGGCCATCGAAACCCCAAAGGTGAACAGGCTGAACCGGTAGCGAAAGCTTTCCACGCCGCACGGCCCAGCAGCAGCCCCACAGCCGCCGCAAAGACGAAGGAGCGGGCCAGCCCCAGCACACCGGCCTCATTGAAGGGGCCCCACAGCATACGGTGATGGTCAAACGGCACCGTGAAGATAAGCCGGATGCCGGAATCCTCCGCCGCAAACAGCACCTTTGCCTGCACAAAGCAGAGCGCTACACCGGGGAAAACGCTGCAGCCCATAAGGATCTCGTTTTTCAGATTTTTAGCACGGCTGCGCACAAAATCCGCAATCAAAAGCACCAGCAGCGCCGGGGCAAATGCAAAGATCAGGTTGGCCTTAAAGCTGGTAGCCACCGTCAGCAGCACGGTGTACACCGCATAACTGCGCAGATCCAGTCGGCCGCGCACCGTGGGCCAGACGCGGTAAAACGCCAGCATCGTCAGCAGCGCAAAGGGGGCCAGCATGATGTAGGTCGTGTTGTGGTAGATCGTACCGCCCACCGTGCCTTGATACCAGTAGCCGCCCCGGGGCATCCAGACCGCCGTGGCCAGATTTACCGCAAGGCTGACAAGCAGCCGCACCGGGCGGGGGCTTTCCGGCAGGGCAGCCCGCAGCCCCCATGCAAACACCGCGACCGCCGCCAGATGGAACACCGCCAACAGCACGGCAATGCCGATGCGCCCGGCGACATTGTAGGCCGGGCCGATGAGCAGCGACACGGTGGAGTAGATCATGCCCTGCTGCGCAAAGTACAGATGCTGCCCCAGATCGGAGGTGTATGGGTCATCGCCACCGCCGGGGCTGCACAGCTGTTGGTAATGCAGCCAGACCATCGCCGCGCCGAACACCGCCAGCGCCGCGAGGCAGAGGAACCAGAGCAGCCGATTTTTTTGTTTTGTGCCAAGGGCGGCACCTCCCTGTTTTATTCCAGCCGGATGCTGTCGGCCAGGATCGTCTCGCCGGTCAGCGTGAGCAGCGTGGCTTCCTTGGCGGCGTAGACCTCGGTGCGCTTCTGCTCGCCGTCCGCTGTTGTGTAGTACAGCACGGCATACTGCGCTGTACCGGCGGGCAGGCAGACCGTCACATCGGTCAGTGCATCGGGGTTTGCGCCATAGCCCAGACCGCACCACGCAATGTCGTAGTGCTTGTCCTGCCCCAGCGTAAAGCCCAGCCGGTAGACCGCCTCATCGTCGGCGTGATCCTCGGTACGCCAGACCTGCAGCGCATGGGCATTGGCGTCCTGATCGTGATACCGCAGGAAGAAAGCGTTTTCCGCTACAGGATGGCCACCCCAGATCATGAAATCGGTCACGACCGGCGTGTCGGTGCCGGCGGCATCGGCCAGACCGGCGGCGGCACCCTCGCCAAACACTGTGTAGGCACGGCCCCCCGCCTCATAGGCCGAGCGGGTCGCGGCGCGCTGCCAGACGACCGAGCCAGCCATGCAGACAGCCAGCAAAACATACAGCACGGCGCGGCGCTTCGGCCACCATGCCTTGCCGCGCGCCCAGCGCAGCAGCGCAACCAGCACCGCCAGCGCCATCAGGCCGACGCCGTAGCTTTCGACCGTCTGGGGGATGTAGCCGTGCCGCCAGTCCACCTGACCAGGCTGCTGGTATTTGGGCGAAAGTCCGATCAGCAGCGCCGGGGCGGAGAGCATGGCAAGGCCGGTAAGGAACAGCAACCGGTTCTGCTTTTTGTTCGGCAGCGTATCCAGCGCGGCCAGTGCGGCCACAGCGGCCCCTGCGACCATAACGCCGCAGAGGACATCTGCCGGATGGATGCTGCCCGGGCGGACCCGGCCTGCCAGCATCGCGTTGAGCGGGAAGCCCGCCGACATCTGCATCAGCCAGGTGCGCAGCAGCGCGGGAATATCAAAGTTCGGCGATATGCCGTCAATGCCCTGCACATCGCCCGCAAGGATGCCTGCGGCCCGCAGCGTGTTGGCAAGCCGCGCCCCCATGTTGAAGGCCAGCGTCACACACTCGCCGAGGAACACCGGCACCGCCAGCCGCAGCGCGGCGCGCGCCTTATCGGTGTAGAGCCACGCAAGGCCGAAGATCGGCACGATATAGGTAAAGCCGATCTCAAAGGTGGCACAGCACTGGAAGGCGCAGTACCCTGCCAGCACGGCCCAACGCTTGTGCCCGGTGTCCTGCCAGCGCAGCACGGCCAGCCCTGCCACAAGGGCGGGCAGCAGCGTGCTTTGCACCAGCGCACCGTAAGAATACAGGCTGTTGCCCGTAGAGTCCTGCCAGACGCTGAACATCATCGGCAGCAGGCAAAGGCAGGCGATGCCCAGCTTTTGCTGCGGGACGCCTTGCCGACCAGCCATGCGGTCAGCACAATGTCCGCGTAGGTCCACGCCAGAATGTACAGGCGGTAGCCGACCAGATCCCCCAGAAACCAGCTTGTCAGCCCGCGCACCGGCGGCGAGGAGAACGGCCGGAACCGCCCGTTCTGCAGCGTAAACTGCACCCACAGATCGCCGAGGTAATCCAGTACGCTCTGCCCAAAGGAGGTATGGGTAATATAGTAGTAGTTCTGCAGGTTGATCAGCTCATCATCTCCGCCGAGCGGGGCGCAGGTCGTGATGCTGAGATACCACCAGCCGAACACGACCGACACCGCACAGAGGGCAGGCCAGAACCATCGCTTTTCCGTCAGTTTTTGCAGTTTCATCCGTCACTCCTGCCCGAGCGGGATGTAGCAGAGCATCCCGCTCTCACTTGTGATGACATCGCCCGGCGCACAGCCTGCGGCGGCGGTCAGCCCCGCCAGCGTGGCCTGCTGGTCCTCCACGGCATAGCCGTCCAGATCCAGATAGATGCCGGTCATGCCCTGTGCGCGCAGTTCGGCAACCATTGCCTCAGGCTCGAGCGCGCTGGTCTCCTTGTACCAGAGATCATTTTGGGTGCCGTAGCCCGCACCGTAGGTGAATTTGAGGGTCCTGCTGTGCAGCGGGCCGCGCAGCAGCGTGTAGTCCCACATATTGTTGAGCGAGCCGTTCTCAAAATTTTTCATATACGGCAGCGTAAAGAGCATCGCGCCCTCCCCCGCTGCGTCCTCGACCTCCGCCATAAAGGCAGCGTCCTGATACCAGATCTGCTGGACCTTTTCGTAATCCGGGGTGAAAAGCCCCTGCTGCTCCCAATAGCCGTAGCCCAGCAGCAGCACCGCTGCCGCCAGCAGCGCCCCGCGGCGGCGGCCGGTAAACTGCGTCAGCAGCTTTTCTGCCGTCAGGCCCACGGCCAGCAGCGCAAAAAACGCAATATAGGGGCTGATGCGGTTATAACCGCGGATGAACCGCACAAGGATGCCGATGATGCCGCCGAAGCCCGCAATGGTCGCCAGCAGCAGCGCCATGACATTCAGGCGACTCAGCAGCCAAAGACGGTCGCCAAGGCGCGGCGTCCCGGTTTTGCCGGCCCGCCAGTCCCAGTTGCGCAGCAGCAGAACGAGCAGCGCCAGAAAACCCAGCACACCCACAATGCCGAGGTAGCCGTAGGCATTCTCGTTGTACATGGGGCCTTCATCAGTGGTCAGGATACGGAAGTAACGCCCCAGCCAGTTTGCAAGCTTCTGCACGCCGTACCCGTTGGGGGAGAGCAGCAGCGAGCTGATGCGCAGGCTGTAGATGTCCGCGCCGACCGGGCTGCGGTAGACGCCGTTGGTCAGCGTGCTGCCCTGCCCGTTGAGGATGCCCAGCACCATCGGGAAGAAGTCAGGGATCATCCAGCCGACGATCTCGGCGATCGTCACAAGGCAGGGCAGGCCCACGCGCCAGCTGCGTTCCCGCAGCATCAGGCAGAGCGCCGTGACGCAGAGGAAAAAGCAGGTGAAATACGGGTAGTAGGCCGCGCCGTTGTTGGCAATGCCCCACGCCATGGCCAGCGCCAGCCAGTTGCGCTTGTTCTTGAAAAAGCCCCTGCCCGGGCGGTTGAAGGCGGGGTCCTCGGCACACCAGAGGCAGAGCAGCACTGAGAACGGCACGAACTCGCAGGCGGCCAGCATCATATGGCCCGCCATCCGCTGCTGCACATAGGGCGTCATACCGAAAGTGAGGCCGAACGCGAAGCTGAGCCACCGCCGCAGCCCCACCATCCGGAACACCGCATAGGCCGCCAGCGCGTTGGCAAAGGGGATGACCAGCACATAGAGGTTGAACACTGTGCCAGTGTCCTTTGTGAACAGGCCGACAAACCAGACAAAGATGTCGTAGATCAGGTCGTAGTTCGGGTTATACTTGCCCGCGACCTCATAGAACGGCCAGCCGAGCGAGCCGGTCAGCTCGCCATAGCTGCGCTGCACCTGCCCGACCCAGTAGATGCCGTCACCGCCGTAAAGCATCGGTGCGTGCCAGTCCAGACGCCACAGCTGGAAGAACCAGTATTCACTCAGGGCCACCGCCGCCAGCAGCAGCGCGACGGTCAGAATTTCCCGGGTCAGGTTTTGTTTTGATTTTGGCATGGGGTCTCCTTTAAAAGTTCTGCCTTCCCCCTTGGGGGAAGGTGGCCCGCAGGGCCGGATGAGGGGCGGGTGTATCGTTATTGCCCTGTAATGGGTGCCGCGGAAAGCTTGCCCCTCATCAGTCCGCTTCGCGGACAGCTTCCCCCTCGGGGGAAGCCTTTACTCGCCCCGCTGCATGGCCTCCACATAGGCGTCGCAGACCTCCGCCGCCGGGCCGTCGCCGCGGATGCGGCCGCGGTCGATCCAGATGGCGCGCTTGCAGAGCTGCTTGACCTGCTCGATGCTGTGGCTCACAAAAAGCAGCGTTGTACCACCGGAGAGCATCTGCTCCATCCGCTCATGGCATTTATGCTGGAACATAAAATCGCCGACCGACAGAATCTCATCACAGACAAGGATGTCGGCCTTAACCTCGGTCGCAATGGCAAAGCCAAGGCGCGCGATCATGCCGCTGGAATAGTTTTTGACCGGCACATCGACAAAATCCCACAGCTCGGCAAAGTCGATGATGCTGTTGAAATGCTCCTGCATATAGGCGCGGTCATGGCCCAGCACCGCGCCGTTCAAAAAGCATTTTCCCGCGCGGTCAGGTCCAGATCAAAGCCCGCGCCCAGCTCGATAAGCGGCGCGATCTCGCCGTTGACGGTGACTGAGCCGGTCGTGGGGTACATAACGCCCGCGATCAGCTTGAGCATCGTGCTTTTGCCGCTGCCGTTGCGGCCGATAAGCGCCACCGACTCGCCCGGCTCCACGCGGAACGAGACATTCTGCAGCGCATAAAACTCATTGAAAAAGAGCTGATGCTTCATCAGCTTGACGGCATATTCCTTGAGGGTCTCGGTTTTCTCCTGCGCAAGGTTAAAGCGCATCGAGACATCCTCCACCTGAATGATGGACATGGGGGAAACTCCTTACAGATACAGAATAAAATTGCGCTGCAGCTTGCGGAAGGCCGCAAGCCCCACGCCCATCATGACGAGCGCACTGCCGATGCAGGCAAACCATGTGTTGGGGCCGGGCACCGTGCCGTACATGACGAGGCACCGCATGCAGTTGATATAATGGTACAGCGGGTTGAGCTTGATGACCGGCACCATGAACGGCGGCAGCGCCGAGATGGGATAAAACAGCGGCGTGGCGTACATCCATGCCATTGTCAGGATGCCGTACAGGTATTGCAGATCCCGGAAGTAGACCGCCAGCGCACTGAGCAGCACCGCCATGCCGGCGCAGAACACCAGCAGCAGCAAAAGCGGTGCCCAGACGAGCAGGATCGTCCAGTAAAACGGCGAGCGGGTGATCACCATGACCAGCACGATCGCCGCAAGGCTGAACAGCAGGTTGACAAAGCTGGACATGACGCGGCTGATGGGGAAGATGAATTTGGGAATGTACACCTTTTTGATCAGGGACGCATTACCCAGCACGCTGCCCATACCCATGTTGGTGCTTTCGTTAAAAAAGTTGAACAGGGTATTGCCGCAGATCAGGTACAGCGGGAAGTTCGGGATGTCGAACCGGAACATATAGGAGAACACAAGCGTCTGCAGCAGCATCATAAGCAGCGGGTTTAAGATGCTCCACACATAGCCCAGCACGCTGCGGCGGTATTTGACCTTGAGGTCACGGGTCACCAGCTCGCGGATCAGCGGCCGGTATTTGGAAAAGCTGTGCCAGCTGTTATGCAGCTGACCGGTGGATTTTTGCATAGGGATATTGGCTCCTTACAATTATTCGCAGGCGGGTGCGCTGCGGGACGGAGAAGGCCTCCCTTGTCAAAGGGAGGTTTTTGGGGTGGTTACAGCTTAAACGGGGTATCGTCCGTCAGGCCGTCGGCGCGCAGCATGTTCTGCATGACATCAATGTCGGTGCTGACATCCAGCGCATCGCTGGCAAACAGGCGGTCAAGCTGGTTCTCAAACGCCTTGACCAGCGTGTCCATCGTCTGCTCAATGCGGCGCTTCGACTCCGAAATGTTCTCACCTTCCACGCCCTGATTATCCAGCTCGGCGTAGGTGTTCAGCAGCTTGAGCGAGGTGGGCAGGTAGTAATCCATGAACTTGCGCATCTGGGGCAGCTTGTCGGGGTCGGACTTGGCCTGCTCAAAAATTTTGGCCGAGACCGCTTCCAGCCGGCTGATCTTGTCGCTCATCTCCTCATCGGGGATGGCATCGTTGACCCGGCGCAGCTCGTCCAATATCTTCTGGTACTGGTCCCGCTCGGGCATATCGGTCCGCTTTTCAGGCTGCTTTTCGGGCTTCGGGGCGGGGGCGGGGGCGGGCGTTGGCTCGGGCGGGCGCTCGCTGACCACCAGACATTTGCGGCGCATGTCCAGATAGGCATCGGGGCCGAACAGTCCCTCGTCAATGCAGTTTTCCAGATGCTTGCAGCACTTGTCATAGCTGCAGGGCAGCGCATCGGCAATGTCCTGAATGTACATATACTTTGCATCGCCGACGATCTTGTCGATCTTGCGGCGCATCCGGCGGGAGGTGCGGATGTGCCAGCCGCCGAACAGGCAGCCGATGCCGCCGGTGAGCGACATCAGCATTGGCATCGAATCCTCGACCAGCCAGGTCCAATAGCTGCCGCCCTCCGTCAGGGCCTCGGGCAGCCAGTAGATGGCGCTGGGCAGCGCCGCCAGCGCGCAGAGAAGCAGCAGCACGCCCGCCACCGTCAGGCCGGTGGCCAGCGCCGCGCCCTTCAGCCTTTTGGCGGCCGGCTGCGCGCCGGGGTCGGCGCTGCCGTTGAGGGGGCGCACCTCGGCATCATAGACCGGCGTTGTGTTGACACGGCCAAAGCTCTGTGTGCGCACCCGGGCCTTTTCTTCAAAGCCGCCGAGCTTGCCGTTCTTCATGGCGGTATTCAGTCCGATGAAGATGAATCCCAGCGGCCACCATACCACAAAGCCGATGACAATGGCCCACCACGGGAACTGGAACGGGCCGTCCCCGGCGTGGTATTCACTGCGGCTGTAGTTGTTCTGGTAGCGCGGGCCGCTGCCGGAGTAGGGGTGCTCCGGGTCTGTGTACTTGGGTCGTTCGTTTTGGTTGGGCATGGATGGCTCCTTCGGCGATCCTATCGCCTGTGCATTACGGAATGTCCGCCAGCAGATTTTTCATATCCTCGCTCAGATAGTAGGTGCTGCCGGCCTGGTAGGGATTGTTTTTGCTGTAGGGCAGATGGGTGCAGAGGTAGCTGACCCACCGGCTGTAGCCCGACACTGTAAGGTGTACGCCGTCAGGCTGGGCAAAGTCTGTCATCAGGCAGCCTGCAGCATCGGCAAACTCGGCGTTCAGGTCAAGGTAATAGCAGCCGCGCTCGGCACAGAGCTGCTGGATGGCCGCGTTGATGACCGCCAGCCGGTCAGGCGCAAGGCCGGGCAGCGTATCGCCGATCTTCTCCTGCGTGGCGGGCAGGACCGACTGCACATAGAATGCCGTGTTCGGCAGCGCAGTGCGCAGCTCGTCCAGCATTTTGCCGTAGTAGGCCAGAAAGCTGTCATCGTTGCCGGGCTGGACCAGCGCGTTTGTGCCGATAAGGATATACAGCTTGGCGGGCTGGGCGGCGGTCAGCACATCCAGCGGGACCTCCTCGCCGCGGTCAGGGCTTGAGACGGTCGTGCGGTTGACGATGGTGTTGGGGCTGATGCCCTCATACCCGCAGACGAGCGCGCCGCCCACATCAATATTGTACTCATTGACGCAGAAGCCCGCTGTCAGCGAATCGCCCAAAAATGCAGCGTCCGCAAACCAGCTGGTATCCACCCGGCCAAACTCCGGCAGGGCGGCCGGCTTTTGCGGCAGCGCCGTGTAGGTGTAGCCGCCGTCCGCCGTCTGGCGCTGCGGGCCTACGGTGCCCCAGTTCAATGCCGGGGCAGCGGCGCTGCTCTCCCCTGCGCCACCGTAGGGCACAGGGGCCACCAGCCGGGTGCTGCTCGGCTCCGCCGTGGCGGCGGGGGGCTCCGGCTCCCCCTTGGCGCTCTTAGGCAGCAGCGCCGTGATGACACCGGACAGCACAAGGATGCCGCACACCGTCCCCGCAAAGGCAAGGCGGCGGCGTCTGCGGCGCAGCTCTCTGCGGCTGCGGGCGGCGGCCCGGCGCTGCTCCTGCGTGGGGGTGCGGCGCTGCGCGGGCGGCGCTGCCTGCTCCCGGTCGGGGACGGCCCAGTCCCCTTCATGTGATAGCTTGTATTCGTGCGCGGACGGCGCGGTCCGCGGTCATTCGGGGTCGGCATAGGGATGCCCCCTTTCGTGGCTAAGGCTTGTAGGGGCGGGCATTGCCCGCCCGCCGGTTTCCGGTCAGCTGCCGGGCGAGCAAGGCTCGCCCCTGCGGGACGGTAGTACCGGGGCATTGTAAATCAGTATTGATTATAGCACAAAGCTTTTATAAATAACAGTAGGTGAGAGCAAGTTTTTGGCTCTTGCTAAATAGGAAACGGCATTGTATAATAGGAAAATAAATAAAAAGCGCCGCCGTCTGCGGGGGTCGCTTACAATTTTTGGGGTGTAATCATGGCAGAAGAGAAATTTTCCAACTTTTTGACGGATATTATCGACGCCGACCTCGCCGAGGGCAAGGTCGATGTTGTACATACCCGTTTCCCGCCGGAGCCGAACGGCTACCTGCACATCGGCTCCGCCAAGGCGATCTTCATCAACTACACGATCGCCAAGCACTACGGCGGCCTGTTCAACCTGCGGTTTGACGACACGAACCCCGCCCGCGAGGGTGACGAGTATGTGCAGAGCATCCTGCAGGACCTGAAGTGGCTGGGTGCCGAGCCGAACGGCGGCATCTTCTACGGCAGCGATTATTTTGAGCGCTGCTATGAGTACGCCGAGCAGCTCATCAAGGAGGGCAAGGCCTATGTCGATGACCTGACCCGCGAGCAGATGCAGGAGTACCGCGGCAACGACGCCGGCAAGCCCAGCCGCCCCAGCCCCTACCGCGACCGCACACCGGAGGAAACCTTGACCTGTTCCGCCGTATGCGTGCCGGTGAGTTTGCGGACGGCGAAAAAACGCTGCGCGCCAAGATCGACCTTGCCAGCCCGAACATGAATATGCGCGACCCGACCATCTACCGCATCAAGCATGTGGAGCATCACCGTCAGGGCGACAAGTGGTGCATCTACCCGATGTACGACTTTGCGCACCCGATTCAGGACGCCATCGAGGGCATCACCTTCAGCCTGTGCAGCCTTGAGTTTGAGAACCACCGCCCGCTGTACGACTGGGTCATCACGAACCTGTTCGGCAAAGAGTTCCCCAAGCAGCGCGAATTTGCCCGCCTGAATGTGACGAACACCGTCATGAGCAAGCGCTACCTGCGCGAGCTGGTCGAGAAGAACATCGTGGACGGCTGGGATGACCCCCGTATGCCGACCCTGTCCGGCCTGCGCCGCCGCGGCTACACGCCGACGAGCATCTTCAAGTTCGTTAAGGACGCCGGCATCTCCAAGGCGGACAACCTTGTGGACATGCGCCAGCTGGAGGCCGTGCTGCGCGCCGAGCTGGAGCTGAACGCCCAGCGCCGTGTGGCCGTGCTGGAGCCTGTCAAGCTGATCATCGACAACTACCCCGCCGACCAGTGCGAGTATTTTGACCTGCCCAACAACCCGAACCGCGACGCGAACGATACCACCACCCGCCCCGTGGCCTTTACCAAGGAGCTGTGGATCGAGAACAGCGACTTCTTTGAGGTACCGCCGCCGAAGTTCAAGCGCCTGACGCTGGGCAGCGAGGTCCGCCTGATGGGTGCGTACCTTGTCCGCTGCACCGGCGTGGACAAGGACGAGAACGGCAAGGTCGTGGCCATCCACGCCGAGGCCGACCTTGAGACCCGCAACGGCAACCCCGCCGACGGCCGCAAGGTGCGCGGCACGATCCACTGGGTCAGCTGCGCCCACTGCATCGAGGCTGAAGCCGAGCTGTATGATAAGCTGTTCACCGAGGCCAACATGAACGGCATCCCCGATGACGCCGACTTCAAGGATTATCTGAACCCCGACAGCGTCAAGGTGCTGCAGGGTGCCAAGCTGGAGGAGAGCCTGAAGGACGCCAAACCCGGCGACCGCTTCCAGTTCGTGCGCAACGGCTACTTTACGCCGGACAGCAAGCACGAGGGCGTCTACAACCGCATCGTCACGCTGAAGGACAGCTTCAAGCTGTAAGCCCTGTAATAAAGCCCGATCTGCCCCCGCTTTCCGGGGGGCAGACCGGGCTTTTTGCAACAAACAGAACTTGTAGGGGCGGTCATTGGCTGCCCGCCACCCCGGAGCAGCAGCGCATTTTCCGGGAAAGCTTTTTGATAGCCTAAATATAGAGAAGGAGGTCACACCATGAACCGCACCGCAATGCTGCCGCTCTGCCTGCTGGCGCTGTGGCTGACGGCCTGCGGCACTGCCGAGTCCGCAGCCCCTGCCGCCGCGCCCACCGCTGTGCCGGAGCCGACACCCGCCGAAATCCCCACCCCGCCCGCCGAACCGGCTGCGCCGTACAGCGACCTGCGCTATCTGCCCTGGCTGGATGACTATGCCAAGCAGACCTATCAGCCAGACGAATACAACGCCTCTGACCTGTACACCTATACCTACAACACCGGCACTGCGTTTGCCGGGGCCGAGGATGAGGCCGCCGCACTTCTGGAGGAAGATAAGGACCCCGGGCTGGGGGTGCGCGGCCTGCAGGCGCAGGGCATCACCGGCAAGGGCGTGCGCGCCGCCATTATCGACCAGCCGCTGCTGACCGACCACCCCGAATTGGCCGGGCGCATCGCCGCCTACTATGATACCGGCTGCGAGGGGGAGACCGCCTCGATGCACGGCCCGGCCGTGGCCAGCCTGTTCGCAGGCGAATCCATCGGCATTGCGCCGGATGCGACCCTTTACTATGCGGCCTGGCCCTCCTGGCTGATGGACAGCCGCTATGCCGCCGAGGCGCTGGACTGGGTGGTTGCGCAGAACGAAGCACTGCCAGATGGCGAGAAGATCCGGGTCGTTTCGGTTTCCGCCGCACCGGGCAACGCAGAGATGTTCCAAAACGCCGACCTTTGGGATACCGCCGTGGCGCGGGCCGAGCAGGCCGGGCTTCTGGTCCTGACCGTGGAGGGCGCAGGCGTGGAAAAGACCCGCCTTGTACCTTACCCTGCCGTCCTTGCCCGGAATGACCGGGACAATCCCGCCGCCTGCCGGAGCGGCTTTGCGGACAGTGACGAGCATGCAGAAACCGGCAGCAACACCCTTGCGCTGCCCTGCTCCTACCGCACGGTGGCCGAGGAATACACCGCCGGGCAGTACAGCTACACCCACGATGGGCACGGTGGCCTGAGCTGGGGCATCCCCTATTGCGCCGGGGTCATGGCGCTGGGCTGGCAGGTGGACCCCACCCTGACGGGCGAGGAAATGATGCAGTATCTGCTCTCCACCGCCGCCACCGGCACCGATGGCAGCCGCATCATTGACCCGGTGCAGTTTATCCAAACGCTGCAGACCGAGCGCGGCGCATAACAACAGCCGACCCCGCAAAGAGGTCGGCTGTTTTACTTACTCCAGTCCCTTCGCTGCCTTGCAGCGTTTCAGCCAGCCGCCGCGCTTGTAGTAAAGGATAAAAAGCAGCGAGGCCAGCGTCCATGTCAGCGGGTAGCTAAGCTCCACCGTGGCGATGGTATGATACCGCGGCACCATCAGGGTCAGCCACAGCACACGCAGGCCGCAGACAAAGAACACCGTGATCAGCGTTGGCACCCGCACATCGCCGCAGCCGCGCAGCGCACCGGAAAGCACCTCAATGCTGATATAGGTAATGTAGACCGGCGTCAGCACATGCATCATACCCACGCCCACCGCAACGACCGCATCGTCCTGACTGAACAGCCGGAACAGCGGCTCGGCCGCGTTGTAGAATACCACGCTGATGACCAGCGTGACGCCCGCCGCCATCGCCATGCAGACCCGCACGCCGTTGCGCACGCGGTCGTACTGCCGCGCACCGAAGTTCTGCCCTGCAAAGGTCGTGATCGCAATGCCCAGCGAGTTGATCGTCATCCAGAACACAAAGTCGATTTTGCCGTAGACGCCCCACGCCGCGATGGTGCTGGTGCCGAAGCTGTTCATACTGCTCTGGATCAGCATATTGCTGACATTGTACATGGCGCTCTGGGCCGCCGCCGGGATGCCGATCATGCAGATGGCGGCCAGCACCTCGGTGTGCAGGCGCAGCTTTTCCGCCCGGATATGCCATGGCGTGCCCTCGGACCCGGCGATGCAGCGCAGCGTCAGCACCGCGCTGGCGACCTGACTTAGCACAGTGGCCAGCGCCGCGCCCGCCACGCCCCAGCCGAACACCGCAATAAACACGACATCCAGCACGATATTGACGAGCGAGGCCGCGATCAAAAAGTAGAGCGGCCGCTTGGAATCGCCGATGGCACGCAGGATATTGGTGCCCATGTTGTAGAGCATCTGGGGGATCATGCCAAGGGAATAGATGCGCAGATACAGCGCCGAATCCGCAAGGATCTCCTCCGGGGTGCCCATCAGGCGCATCATCGGCGTGGCGCTTGCAAAGCCAAGCACCGTCAGCAGCGCGCCCAGCCCCACGCTGAGCACAAGCGCCGTATGTACCTGCCGGTCCACAGCCTCGGGGTCATGCGCGCCCCAGCTTTGTGCAATGACAACGCCCGCGCCGCTGCACAGGCCGACAAACAGCCCCACCAGCAAATTGACGAAGGCACCCGTGGCCCCCACCGCCGCCAGCGCGTTGGTGCCCACAAAGTTGCCGACGATCAGCGTATCCGCCGTGTTGTACAGCTGCTGGAACAGCGTGCCGAACCAGATCGGCAAAAAGAAGAGCAGCAGCTGCTTGGGATGCTGCCGGTCAGAATTATCCGTTTGTTTTAGACTTCTCATAGCACACTCTCTTTCTCACACTTTCCCTATTCTATGCTATTTCCCCGCACAATGCAACCCCGCCCCGCCGGGGGCACGGTTTTGTGTGATTTTGCAACAATTCAGGCAATATACATGCGATTTTATGCGAGAATTTTGCCGTGCCGGGGCGCTCTTTTACAAAAAAAGCAACGGCGCAGCGTTGTGCAGTGCCGCAATTTGTTATTTCGGCCAACAAAGCCGGTGGATTACGGCGAATTTCGCGCATTTTTTGCATTGTTTTGCCGCAACGATTGAAAAAATAAATACCATGGTAAACTAGAAGTAAGACAATTAGGGGTGGAGTGCCCCTGAAAATGAATTGTGGAGGAATTATTATGTTCGAGAAAATTCGTAACCTCAAGAACAAGAAGGGTTTCACGCTGGTGGAGCTGATCGTTGTTCTTGTCATTCTGGCCATTCTGGCTGCCCTGCTCATTCCCGCTCTGACCGGATATATTGACAAGGCAAACAAAGAGAAGGTTGTTGCCGAAACTCGTATGATCGTTATGGCCGTACAGACTGAAGCAAGCACCTATTACGGTGCTAAAGGCAGCACCGGTGCTATTACCGCTGGTAGTACGATTGCAAGCAAAACTGGCGATGCCGACTCCGCCGAAAAAACCATGTACGATGAAATTGTTAAACTTGCGGAGGTGAAGGGCCTTACCGGTACAGCAAGTTTTCAGGCAGAGGTAGGCACTAACGGAGCTGTAAAAAGTGTCAGCTATTGCAATGGCACTTATACTTGTGTTTACACTGCATCCAGCTCTACCTACACGGTGGAAAAGCCTGATACTGCACCTACTTATGCGGGCACTGTTGTAGTCAAATAATTAGAAATCTGTTAAATCCCGCTATCACATCTGGTGGCGGGATTTTTTATGCTCTCCAAGCCTTCCCCCTTTGGGGAAAGGTGGCCCCGCAGGGCCAGATGAGGGGGAAGTTTTCCCAGCCTCCCTCTGCCCAAATCACGGCTTGCATACACCCCCAACAGCACATAACCTGCTGTGTTTTCACCGCGCGGTTGACAAAGTATGACACCTATTATAAAATAACGATACATAGCCCGGCCGCTGAAAAATCCCGCAGAAAAACGGAGGAAATCGTGTGTTTGCAAAAGTAAAAAGCAAAAAAGGCTTTACGCTTGTTGAGTTGATCGTAGTATTGGTCATTCTGGCCATACTGGCTGCCCTGCTGGTCCCGGCACTGACAGGGTACATCGACAAGGCAAAAGAGAAAAAAGTCATTGCCGAGACCCGCATGGTCGTTATGGCTGTCCAGACGGTGGCGTCTGAGGCATATGGTCAGCTTGGCGCTGGCAAAGATTTTGACCCAGAAGATTGGACATTTCACATAGCCCTCGGATCAACACCAGCAGGTGATGGTAAATACATACAGGAAATCAAAAAACTCGCCGAGGTATTTGATTCCAATCCAAAGGCAATCTTTTATGCAACAGCCACGAAACAGGGTAAGGTTTTAACGCTTAGCTACAACAACGGCGTATATACTTGTACATATAACGCAAACGAACAGAGTTACACTACAGAAAAGGATAAGAACACGATTCTGCCAAGTGGTAGTTACGTAGCATTCGGTTAACCCCTAACTTCCAATCAGCATCTGCGCTTTCACAGCCATAAATATCTTCCCCGCCACCCTCACCCGGTGGCGGGATTTTTTTGTGCCAGCCACTGCCGCCGCAATTCCTGCGCAGCGGCGGTGGTTTTTCTTTTGCGTTTAAGGGGGTTCTATGCTATAATGCCCTGTAAAGGAGTGATTTCATGTCGATCGTATGGGAGCCGTGCGCTGCGGGTGCCCGGGTGCTGCGGGTGCTGGGGGACAGCCCCTGCCCTGCCGTGCCGGAAACCGTGGAGGGTCTGCCTGTCACCGAGATCGGGCCGTACTGCTTTGCCGACAAGCCGGTCAAGGCCGGGGCGCGGCGCAGCGGGGCCGACACCCATGAGATCACCGGCAATTTTGTGGAGGAGGTCACCCTGCCCGACACGGTGCGCACCCTGCACAGCGCAGCGTTTTACAACTGCCGCCGCCTGCGCCGCCTCAGCCTTGGGGCCGGGTCGAGGGGCTGGGCAGCGACCTGTTCACGAACTGCCGCAGCCTTGCGCGGCTGTGCCTGCGCGCCGCGCCCGATGCCCCTACCGGCCTGAAAAAGCTGCTGGGGGCCATCAGTGCCGACATTACCGCAGAATTTGACGGCGCACGGCTGTTTTACCCCGAATATTCCGAATTTCTTGACGAGAACACGCCCGCGCACATCTTCAACCATAATATTGAGGGCGAGGGCTACCGGATGCGGCAATGCTTTACGGCGGCCGGCGCGGTGGACTACGCCGCGTTCGATGCGTCCTTTGCGCAGGCCTGTGTCGGCGAGGGCGAGGGTGCGCTCTGCCGGCTGGCGCTGGGGCGGCTGGTGCTGCCGTTTGCGTTGGGCGGGCAGGCCCGCGCCGACTATGAATTTTACCTGCGTGCCCACCCGGCGGCCGCGTTCCGCCTTGCCATCGACACCCGGGACGAGGCCGCCCTGCGGCTGCTGGTCGGCTTAGGGCTGCCCACCGCCGAGGTCGCCGCCTACTGCGCCCGCGCCGGTTGGAGCGCCGGGGCCGCGATTTTGTTGGGCCGCGCCAAACGAGCGAAAAAATCATACAGCTTTGATGACCTGTAGCGCCGTTGCAGGGGTCGGCGGGGATGAATCCCTCCCCTACGAATTGACCGCAAAAGAGATTTGGCGGTAAGCTGCGGGCCGGGCATGCCCGGCCCCTACAATACAGCCGTCATGAAAGAAGGTGTCTTAATGTCCAAGCATATCCAGACCCAGACCGAGTGGGAGCAGACCATGGCGCGGCGGGTGATGGAACAGCTGCGCGGTGAGCTGTATCTGGACCAGCGCTACCTGACTGCGGCGCTGGGTGCGCTGCCCCCTGCCCCGCAGCAGGGCGGCGGCAGCTTTGCCACGGACGGCGGGCGGCTGTACTACCCCACCGCATGGCTGCTGGACACCTACCGCAAAAACCGGCGGTACTTGCCCCGCGCCTACCTGCACAGCCTGTTCCACTGCATCTTCCGCCATCTCTGGCTGCGGGATAAGCGCGACCCCGACCTGTGGGGCCTCGCCTGTGATATTGCGGTGGAAAGCACGCTGGACGCCCTGAACACCCCCGCCGCAAAACGCCCCGTTGGCTGGGTGCGGCAGCAGTGCTATGCGCAGCTGCGCGCACAATGCCGGTTTTTGGCCGCCGGGCCGATCTACCGCGTGCTGGCAAAAACCGATGCCGACACCCTGAACAAGTGGCAGCGGGAATTTTATACCGACAGCCACCGCCTGTGGCCTGCCGACCCCGACAGCCCCGAAGCCCAGATGCAGGGCAGGCAGTGGGAGGATCTGGGCCGCCAGACAGAGCTAAGCATGGAGGAAAACGGCCGCCGCGCCGGGCAGGACACCACCGCCCAGGCACTGCAGGCACAGCTGCAGGCCGGGCGCAGCCGCCGAACCTACAAGGATTTTTTGCGCCGGTTCGCCGTCTGGCATGAGGAGGGGCACCTTGACCCCGATGAGTTTGACCTTGGCTTTTACAGCTACGGTCTGCGCACCTACGGCAAGCTGCCGCTGATCGAGCCGCTGGAAAGCCGCGAGGTAAAAAAGATACGCGACTTCGTCATTGTTGTGGACACCAGCGAGTCCACAGCCGGTGAGCTGGTAAAGTCCTTTCTGAAAGAGACCTTTGCCCTGCTGACCAGTCAGGACAGCTTTTTCCGCAAATGCCGCATCCTTGTCATGCAGGCGGACAACGCCGTGCGCGAGGAAACATGGCTCACCGATCTGGACGCGCTGGACCGCTACACTGCCCGGTTCACGCTGGTGGGCGGCGGCGGAACGGACTTCCGCCCCGCGTTTGCCCGCATTGCCGAGCTGCGCCGCGAGGGGTCGCTGCGCGACCTGCAGGGCGTGCTTTACTTTACCGACGGCAAGGGCATCTACCCGGCCAAGCGCCCGCCGTTTGAGGTTGCTTTTCTGTTTTTGGAGGACGGCACCCCGCCGCCCGATGTGCCCCCCTGGGCCATGCGCCTGGTTTGCAGCCGGAGGAGTTTACCCCCGACACCGACCCGAAAGGACGATGAACTATGGATATTCAACGCGCCAAAGAGGAAATCAAACGCGCCGTACAGGCGTATCTGGCAGCGGATGACATCGGCCGCCCGCTGATACCGCCCGTGCGGCAGCGCCCCATCCTGCTGATGGGCCCGCCGGGTGTCGGCAAGACCCAGATCATGGAGCAGATCGCGCAGGAGTGCGATATTGCACTGGTGGCCTACACCATCACCCACCACACGCGGCAGAGCGCTGTCGGCCTGCCCTTTATCCGGGAGCGGAATTTCGGCGGCAAGACCCGCAGCGTGACCGAGTACACGATGAGTGAGATCATCGCCAGCGTATACGCTGCGATGGAGCGCACCGGCAAGCAGCACGGCATCCTGTTTATTGATGAGATCAACTGCGTCAGCGAGACGCTGGCCCCCACCATGCTGCAGTTTCTGCAGTGCAAGACCTTCGGCAATCAGGCCGTGCCGGAGGGTTGGGTCATCGTGGCCGCCGGCAACCCGCCGGAGTACAACAAGAGCGTGCGGGAGTTTGACCTTGTAACGCTCGACCGTGTGCGGCGCATCGACATTGAGCCGAAGCTGAGCGTCTGGCAGGACTATGCCCGCGCCCACCGGCTGCACCCCGCCGTGACCGCCTATCTGGAGCTGCGCCCCCAGCACTTTTACAAGATCGAGACCGATGTGGACGGCGTGCAGTTCGTGACTGCACGCGGCTGGGAGGATCTGTCTGCCTATCTGCAGGCAGCCGACACGCTGGGGCTGCCCGTGGACGAGGGCGTGATCGCCCAATACCTGCGCCACCCCGAGGTATCGCGGGATTTTGCCGCCTACTGGGTGCTGTACCGCAAGTATCATCAGGACTACGGTGTCGAGGATATTCTGCAGGGCAAGCCGTTTGACGCCGTGGTTGCCCGCGCGATGGACGCCGGCTTCGATGAGCGCATCAGTCTGGTAAGCCTGCTGCTGGCGGGGCTGAACACCCGCTTTGCCGCCGCACGCGCCGCCGGCGCTGTGACGGACGCCTGCTACCAGCAGCTGCGCAGCTTTAAGCGGGCGCTGGGCCAGCAGACCGGGGCGGACCCCGCCGATCTGTTTGCCGAGCAGCGCGACCGCTACCGCGAGCGGCTGGGAGGCTGACAAGAGTGCCGGCAGCCTGCTGCCCGATGAGGCCGCCGCCCGCACCCGCACCGTTGCCCTGCTGACAGCGTGGGGCCGCCAGCTTGACAACGGGCTGGACCCGGACGATGCGTTCGACACGGTGCGCAGCAGCTTCAACAGTCAGGTGCAGCGCCGCGAGGAGGCTGTTTCCGCCGCTGCGAACGCGCTGGAATTTGCCTTTGACTTTATGGAGCAGGCGTTTGAGGACGGGCAGGAGATGGTCGTCTTTGTCAACGAGCTGGCCCTTGGCCCCGACTCGGCCCCGTTTTTGGCCGAGAACGACTGCGAGCGCTTTGAGCAGTACAGCCAAAAGCTGCTTTTGCAGGGCGGCGAGGACGAGCTGCTGGCCGAGCTGCAGCGGGATGATATACGCGCCGGGGAACATTCGGCGGAGTTTTGACATTTCCGACGCCCTGTAGGGGCCGGGCATGCCCGGCCCGCGCGTGAAAGGCAAGCGGTCGTCCGCCGTACAGTTGCGGGCCGCACATGTGCGGCCCCTACAAAGCGGCAGCTTATTGGCTGTTCGTCCGTTCGAAAAAGTATTACTTTTCGTTATATTCTTTACTCCTACTGCAAACTTTGTTATAATAACTCTAATCCGGTTGAACACTGGGGCGGGGCGTTGAGGACGCCGCCCCCTGCATCCCTGCCGGACAGTATTCAGAGGGGGTCATATTATGAAAGCTGTTATCACCGTTATCGGCCGGGACACCGTGGGTGTCGTTGCCAAAGTCAGCGCGGTCTGCGCCGAACTGAACATCAACATCGAGGATGTCTCCCAGTCCATCATGCAGGATATGTTCTGCATGATCATGCTGGTGGACCTGAGCAAGGCCACTGCCGAGGCCGCCGCTGTGCGCGACCGCTTTACTGCGCTGGGCAAGGAGATGGGTATGCAGGTCACTGTGACCCGTCAGGAAGTCTTTGACGCCATGCACACGATTTAAGGGGGCTGCGCTATGAGGATCATCAACAGCCGCGACATTATGGAAACGATCGAGATGCTCACCGCTGAGAATCTCGATGTCCGCACCGTCACGATGGGCATCAGCCTGCTGGACTGCATCGACCCGGACCCTGACAGGGCGTGCGAGAAGATCTACAACAAGATCACCCGTCTGGCGGGCAATCTCGTCCCTGTTGTGAACGGCATCAGCGAGGAGTACGGCATCCCCATCGTCAACAAGCGCATCAGCGTAACGCCCATTGCCATGCTGCTGGGCGCCGCGCCCGATGCCGACCCTGTGCAGTACGCCAAAACGCTGGACCGCGCAGCCAAGGCTGTGGGGGTCAACTTCATCGGCGGCTTCGGCGCGCTGGTGCATAAGGGCTTTTCTGCGGGCGACAAGCGGCTGATTGCCGCGATCCCCCGCGCGCTGGCCGAGACCGATATTGTATGCTCCAGCGTCAATATCGGCTCCACCAAGTCCGGCATCAACATGGACGCCGTCAAACTGATGGGCGAGGTCGTGCGCGAGACCGCCGAGCTGACGAAGGACAACATGTGCATGGGCGATGCCAAGCTGGTTGTCTTCTGCAATGCGCCCGAGGACAACCCGTTTATGGCGGGCGCGTTCCACGGCGCGGGCGAGCCGGACTGCGAGATCCATGTCGGCGTTTCCGGCCCGGGTGCCGTGCGCGCCGCGCTGGCCAAGCTGCCGAAGGACGCCCCGATGGACGAGGTAGCCGAGCTGGTCAAGCGCACCGCCTTCAAGATCACCCGTCTGGGCCAGCTGGTAGCAAACCTTGCCAGCGAGCGGCTGGGTGTGCCGGCGGGCATCATCGACCTGTCGCTGGCACCCACGCCCGCCATCGGCGACAGCGTGGCGAATATTCTGGAGGAGATGGGCCTGGAAAGTTGCGGCTGCTGCGGCACCACGGCCTGTCTGGCCCTGCTGAACGATGCCGTCAAGAAGGGCGGCGTCATGGCGTCCAACCATGTGGGCGGCCTGTCCGGCGCGTTTATCCCGGTGTCGGAGGACGACGGCATGATCAACGCCGCCAACTGCGGCAGCCTGACGCTGGAAAAGCTGGAGGCCATGACGGCGGTATGCTCGGTCGGTATCGACATGGTGGTCATCCCCGGCGATACGAGCGCCGAGGTCATCAGCGGCCTGATTGCAGATGAGGCCGCCATCGGCATGGTGAACAGCAAGACCACGGCCGTGCGCGTTATCCCCGCCATCGGCCACAAGGCCGGCGATGTGCTGGACTTCGGCGGTCTGCTGGGTCACGCGCCCATCATGCCGATCAGCCAGTACAGCCCTGCGGTCATGATCCACCGCGGCGGCCGCATCCCAGCCCCGATGCAGGCACTGAAGAACTAATTGCAATACAAACACCGCCCATGCCGGGATTGGCATGGGCGCTTTTTTGTGATATGATCAGGATGACAAATCGGAATTTATAAGGAACTGATAATATGAAAGGATTTGAGCGAAAAAATCAATTATTTTCCCTTTGCGGATTGAATTGTGGGTTATGCCCTATGTTTTTAGGAAAGCACTGTGGCGGTTGCGGGAATGGTAATCAATCGTGCGGAATTGCTAAGTGTAGCCTTGAACATGGTAAAATTGAATATTGTTATGAATGTGAAAGTTATCCATGTGAAAAATATCGGTATATTGATAAATATGATTCTTTTATAACTCATAAACGCCAAAAAGCAGACTTGAAAATGATACAGGACATTGGTGTTGAACAGTATAATCCTCAACAACGGGAAAAAATGCAAATTCTTTCTCATTTACTTGCTAACTATAATGACGGTCGCAGAAAAAATTTCTTCTGTGTAGCAGTCAATTTATTAGAGCTTTCAGAATTACAAGAAGCCATGAAACAAATACAACAAAATGATGAATTGTCTGTCTTGTCCGTCAAAGAACAATGTTCATATATAGTTGATATACTTCAAAAAATTGCTGATAGAAGAAATATAGAGCTAAAACTTGTTAAAAAGTAGTTTGTAAATTTCAGTTTGTAAGGATAAGCGGGTACTTATGGCAAAACTGCGGGCCGGGCATGCCCGGCCCCTACAGGGTGGCGATGCGTAAACCAGATATGGCGTTAAGGTTGGCGGGCCGCCTGTATGCGGCCCCTACAAATAGGCGGAAGGGTTACGACAGGGAATGTAGGGGGCGGCGTCCTCGACGCCCCGCGAAGGGGGCAGGATTTTTCCCTGCGGATGAACCGTGAAAGGGATATGGCGGTAAGTCGCGGCTCCCCCTTCAGCCGCGCATAAATCCACACATCCCCGCACATACTCTCCCACAGAGGAGGGATCATCCATGTCTTGTTTTAAAAAGGTTTTGCTGTTGCTTGCCATCATCGGCGGCATCAACTGGGGCATTTACGGCATCTGGGGGTTCAACGCCGTGGGCTGGCTGCTGGGCGGCAGTATGAGCTGGCTGTCCCGCACGGTGTTCATCGTTGTCGGCGCAGCGGCACTCTGCCTTATCCCCGGTTTGTTCGCGCCTGACCCCAAAGCTGCTGAATAACACAAAAGCGGGTGCCGCACAGCACCCGCTTTACTTATAAAATCCGCTGCATATCCAGCTTGCTGCGCCTTGTGTTCATGCCCACGCTTAACACAATGCCAATGCAGAGATACATCATGACCACGCTCGACCCGCCTGCCGAGAAGAACGGCAGCGTCACGCCGATGACCGGCAGCACCTGCAGATTCATGCCCAAGTTTATCACACACTGCATAAACAGCGCCGCAAAGATGCCGACACAGATATTGCAGCCCAGCGCATCGGGGCAGCGCAGCCCGGTCTGCAGCGTGCGCAGGCAGAGCGCCAGCAGCAGCACCAGCACCGCCGCCGCGCCGACAAAGCCCAGCACATTGGCGAGATACGCAAAGATAAAATCGTTCCATGCGTTCGGCACAAAGATATGCTCGCCGGAGAACAGCCCCTGCCCCGTCAGCCCGCCGGTGCCAATGGCCATTGCACCCTTGTTCTGCTGGTAGGTGATGTCCGCCAGCGCGGGATCGTCCGGCGTCAGCACCGCCAGAATCCGCTTGAACTGGTAACCCTTTAAAAGCCCGGGGCGCAGCGCCAGCAGCGCCGCACCGCCCACGATGCCCGCCGCCAGCCCGCCGGCCGCCAGCCAGTGGGACAGCCCGCCCGCATACAGCATAATAAACCCGATGCCCAGAAATACCAGCGCCGTGCCGTCATCCCCCTGAATGTGAATGGCCGCAACGGGCAGCAGTATGTGCAGCAGCACAAGCAGCAGGTTCCGCGGCCGGTTCACCTGCCCGCGCACCCTGCTCAAATGCAGCGCCAGCGTCAGGATAAAGCTGATTTTCGCCAGCTCGGCGGGCTGAAAGGTCATGCCGCCCACACGGTACCAGCTGTAGTTGGAGGTGCCGCCCGCGTCGTAGCCGATCGTCAGAAGCCCGGTGTTGACATTGTGCAGAAAGAGGGTGGGCAGCACCAGCCCCCACGCCACCACGCCATGCAGCGGCCAGGCACGCGCCAGCGCATGGTAGTCTGCCGTGGAAAAGACAGCGGCAAGCATCATCCCCAGCAGGCTGGCAATAAGCTGGACCGAGGCCTTGTTGTTGGAGCCAAGCTGCGTCTGGCCGATGGACATCAGCACCACAACGCTGAGCACCGAGCAGGCCGCACAGAGCAGCAGCATAAACAGATCTACCCGGCGCAGATACCGGCGTATAAGCGGATACATAGGCGGCCCCCTCCCCCTGCAGATACTTTGTAACTGTAAGTATTATACCGCATCGCGGCAGATCTTGCCAAGTTACAGATTAAATTTTACAAATCGGGATTTCTGTACTATAATATATATGAGTGCGGCCATCGCTTTATTCGGCCGCAGACAGGGAGCGTACCTATGCAGGAATTTGTGACCCATTCGCGGGAGGCAACCGTTGCCGCCGGCCGCGCGCTTGCCGGGACACTGCCCCCGGGCGCGCTGATCGCGTTCACCGGCGGGCTGGGCGCGGGCAAAACCGCGTTCTGTCAGGGCATTGCCGAGGGGCTTGGCTGCACTGACCCGGTGTCCAGCCCGACCTTTGCCATCGTCAACTATTACCGCGGCCCGCGGCCCTTCGCGCATTTTGACCTCTACCGCATCCATACCGAGAATGATCTGGCCGCCGCCGGGTTCTATGACTACCTTGACATGGGTGCCGTGGTCGCCTGCGAGTGGAGCGAGAACTGCGCCGAGCTGCTGGCGCTGGAAAATCCCATCAAAATCCACATTGAACGGGTGGACGAAACGACGCGGAAGATTACGATACAATAAAGGCTTCCCCCGAGGGGCTGCGCCCGCAGGCGCGTGTCGGAGTGCAACCGCCGTAGGCGGCACTTGGCATGGAGACTGAAGCTGTCACCGAAGGTGACTGATGAGGGCGGAGTTTGCCTCTGTAACCTATTTACGGACAATCACGGCGCACGCGCCCCTCATCCGCCCTCGGGCGGGGCCTCGGGCACCTTCCCCCAAGGGGGAAGGCTCTATACTCTATTACATTTTTAAACAGGTGATCCTATGAATATCCTAGCTGTAGATACCGCTGGCAAAACAGCGGCTGTGGCCGTGCTGCGGGACGATACCCTGCTGTATGAGGCACAGTGCAACAACGGCCTGACCCACAGCGAGACGCTGCTGCCGATGATCGACACGGCGCTGAAAGCCAGCGGCCTGACGATGGACGAACTGGATGTGCTGGGCGTCACGAACGGCCCCGGCAGCTTTACCGGGCTGCGCATCGGGCTGGCCGTCATCAAGGGGCTGGCACTGCCGCGTCAGCTGCCCTGCGCAGGGGTGTCCACCATAGCTGCGCTGGCCTGGGGCCTTGCGGGCGAGGGGACGGTCATCGGCGCGCAGGACGCCCGCCGCGGGCAGGTCTATTGGGGCGCGTTTGACCTTGCAAGCCACCGCCGCCTGACCGAGGACGCCGCCGCACCGGTCACAGAACTGGAAAATTTTGTTCAAAGCTGTAAAAAACCGCTCTTTTTTGTTGGCGATGGCGCAACTTTGTGTTACAATACATATAAGAGTGTTCCGGGCGTGGTCTGCACGCCCCCTGCCCTGCAGGTTTTGCGGGGCGCGGGCGTGGCGCTGGCCGCCAAGGCCCTTTGGGAGAACGGCGAATGTGTGCCGCCTGCGGCGCTGCTGCCGGACTACCACCGGCTGAGTCAGGCCGAGCGTGAGCGCGCGGAACGGGAAAAACAAAAGGGGCATCAGAATGAAATTTGACAAACCGATCGCACTGGCTGCCGACCACGGCGGCTATGAGCTGAAAGAGGCCATCAAGGCCCATCTGGACGAGCTGGGCATCGCCTATACGGATTTTGGCACCGACTCCACCGCCAGCGTGGACTACCCTGACTATGCCGTCAAGGGCTGCCGGGCCGTGCAGGACGGCAGCTGTGCGCTGGCGATCCTCTGCTGCGGCACCGGCGTGGGCATCTCAATGTGTGCCAACAAGATGAAGGGCATCCGCGCATGCTGCTGCAGCGATACCTTCAGCGCAGAGCTGACCCGCCGCCACAACAATGCCAACGCCCTGTGCATGGGCGGCCGCGTTGTGGGCGCAGGCCTTGCCTGCAAGATCGTGGACGCCTTCCTGAACGCTGAGTTTGAGGGCGGCCGCCACCAGACGCGCATCGACAAGATGATGGCGCTGGAGAACCTCTAAGTTTCACATTGCCTGCCCTGCAGGCTGAATAATTTTGAATTGCAAGGAGATCCTACCATGAGCGTTGTTGAAATTGTTGACCATCCCCTGATCCAGCACAAAATCAGCCTGCTGCGTGACCGCAACACCGGCACCAAGGAGTTCCGTGATCTGGTAAGCGAGATTGCGATGCTGCTCTGCTATGAGGCCACCCGCGACCTGCCGACCGAGGAGGTCGAGGTCGAGACTCCCGTGGCTCTGGCCCGCACCAAGGTTCTGGCCGGCCGCAAGCTGGCGCTGGTCCCCATCCTGCGCGCCGGTCTCGGCATGGTGGACGGCATGCTGAACCTGATTCCCGCTGCCAAGGTCGGCCACATCGGCATGTACCGCAACGAGGAGACGCTGGTGCCGGTCGAGTACTACTGCAAGCTGCCCAGCGACATCAATGAGCGCGAGGTCTTTGTTCTGGACCCGATGCTGGCCACCGGCGGCAGCGCCTGCGACGCCATCGGCCAGATCAAGAAGCGCGGTGCCAAGCACATCAAGTTCATCGGTCTGGTCGCTGCCCCGCAGGGCCTGAAGGCTCTGCATGAGGCCCACCCCGATGTGGACATCTATGTCGGCGCACTGGACGAGAAGCTGAACGATAACGGCTACATGTCCCCGGTCTGGGCGATGCCGGTGACCGTATCTTCGGCACGAAGTAAGATCGTACAAAAACAGGGTCGTGAACCGCAGCGGTTCACGACCCTGTTTTTTGTCTGATGCTTTTATCTGCCGACCACCGTGTCAGCCGCAAGGATCGCATCGTTCTGCTCCTTGTACTTGGCGGCGGTCTCCTCGTCGAGCAGATAGACCGTGACCGGGATGACCGCGCTTGCGACCGACTCATCGTAGGTCTCATAGTACAGGTCGATGAAGGCCTTGCCCTGCAGCATGGCGGCGCCGGTGTCTGCCGCGTAGGCGTAGCCGTAGACAAAGCGGCCGTCATCGCTGGTGATGTACATCAGCGAGCCATAGGGAATGACGGCGGGGTTGACCGCGACCGTGCCGTAGGTCAGGCGGCGGCCGCTGGCCCCCTTGGCCGTGGCGGACGCCGAATAACCGGTCGAACGCTGCCCCGTGTAGACCTCGGCAACGCCCTCTGCCGGGGCACCGTCCACGATCTCGGGGCCGACAAACTGCGACACCGGCACCTGCTCACCGTAGATCTTCTGCACGGTAGGCACCATGCCGATCTGCGTCTCACGGCCGGTCTCCTCGGTGCCGGTCCATGCACCGTCCACCCAGGTTTCCCGGTAGCTGACGGTGTCCAGACCGTCACTGCCCTGCTGCACGGTGACGGTATTCTCCGGCCGGCGGTAGAACAGGCTGGAGGGGATCTCCTCCAGCTCGGTGGGGATGACCTCGTTCTGCGTGTAGTCCACATAGCTGACCCGCTGCAGCGTCAGGGCCTCTCCCTCGGGGACCTGCTCCCCCGGCGCACGGCTGAGGATATCGTCCTCCGTCCAGGTCAGCCCGGCCTGCGCCAGCAGCTCTGCCGCCGTTGCGCCGGTGGTAATGATCTCCTGCGTGGTGCCGTCCGCCGTGACCGGCACGGTGTAGGCGCGCAGGATGTCAAGCCGGGTGCCGTCATCCGTCTGGGACCAGATTGCCTTGTCATTCTCGCCCAGCGGCGGCGTTTCCGCCTGCCGCAGCACAGTGGCAAGGTCGGTGGCCGCTGTCAGGATGCGCACACGGCCGCCGTGGGTGTCGGTGACCGTCGTGAAATGCAGCGCCGACCCGGTAAACCAGATCGAGAGCGCCAGCGCCGCACCGCCGCCCAGCAGTGCCCCCCATTTGGGGACGAGCAGCGCCGCCGCGCGGAGGATATGCTCTTTGGTTTTCAGTGATAAAGCCATAGAAACTCCTTGCAGAATCACACAAAAAGTGCCGACCCGGCCAGCGGATCGGCACCATAAATGCTGGGGTAAAAGCTTTTGCTGCGCAGCAGAAATCAGCGCTTGCTGAACTGGGGAGCGCGGCGGGCAGCCTTCAGACCGTACTTCTTACGCTCCTTCATACGAGGATCGCGGGTCAGGAAGCCAGCCTTCTTCAGGGTGGAGCGCAGCTCAGGGTTGAACTGCAGCAGGGCACGGGACAGGCCGTGGCGGATAGCGCCAGCCTGGCCTGCGCAGCCGCCGCCAACCACGTTGACGACGACATCGAACTTGCCCTCGTTCTCGGTCAGGACCAGGGGGCTGTTAGCGAGCAGCTTCAGGGTCTCCAGACCGAAGTAATCGTTGATGTCACGACCGTTGATGGTCATCTTGCCGGTGCCGTTGTAAACGCGAACGCGGGCAACGGAATGCTTACGACGGCCGGTGCCGTAGAAATAAGGTTTGGTTTCGTACATCTTCTATTGCCTCCTCACTCAAATCTCAACAGCTTCGGGCTTCTGAGCAGCATGGGCATGGTCAGCAGCCTTGTAGCAGTGCAGGCGGGTCATAGCCTTGGCGCCGATGGTGTTAGAGGGGATCATGCCCTTGACAGCGTAGGTCATGGCCTTGTCGCTGTTCTCAGCCATCAGGGTCTTGTACTGGGTCTCCTTCAGGCCGCCGATCCAGCCGGAATGAGTGCGATGGAACTTCTTCTCCAGCTTCTTGCCGGTCAGGACAGCCTCATCGCAGTTGATGATGATGACATTGTCACCGCAATCAACATTGGGGGTGAAAGTGGTCTTGTTCTTGCCGCGCAGGATGACAGCAGCCTTGGCAGCAACGCGGCCGAGGGGCTTGCCGGCGGCGTCGATCACATACCACTTGCGGTCAGCCATTTCAGCGGGCTTAGCGAGAGTCGTGCTCATAGTAGGAACCTCCATTGAGAAATTAACACGTCCGTCTTGTAACGGTATTTAACAGCGCCCGGCGGGGCGCTTTTTCGCGCAAGTGTGATTATAGCAGAAAAGCCGTGCAGAGTCAACGGTTTTTGGCAAGAATTTTAATTTATTCCGCGCTTGCTCTCAAATGCTTGCAAATACTCTCGTTTTCTCTCGTTTTCAAAGTTCCTATTTTCAGAAAATTTTACGCAGCGGCGTGATGCGCTCCTTGCCTTCCCCGCGGGGGAAGGTGGCCCCGCAGGGCCGGATGAGGGGTGGGTGGCCGGGTGTTGCCCACAAACGGGAAATCACGAAAGCTCTGCCCTCATCAGTCCGCTTCGCGGACAGCTTCAGTCTCCGTGCCAAGTGCCGCCTACGGCGGTTGCACTCCGACACGCGCCTGCGGGTGCAGCCCCGCGGGGGAAGCCTTTTTGCACCAACAAAAAGCCGCCCTGCGGCTGCAGGGCGGTTGGTTTGCTTTTACTGCTTGATCGCATTGACAACGCGATTCAGGTCATGCTCGTCCTCGCAGACGATCTTGACGGGGTGGCTGTAATCCAGGCTCATCATGCCCAGAATGCTCTTTGCATCGGCAATGCTGCCCTTCATGTCATGCACGCCGACATCGTTATAGCACTTGGCGGCAGCAGACACGATTCCCTTGACCTCAGTAAAATTGGAAACCTTGACTTGTTTCACCATAATAAATGACCTCCGAATTATTCCCACACAATAGGCCGCATCTTCAGCACCGGTGTCCGGGGCGGAACCGGGCGTGCAGCCCTGCGGTAAGGAGGTGAGCCACCATGCTCTATCCGCTCCTTACATTGTGCATTATAGCACAATTATGTGCCTCCGCTTTGTTCATAATGCACAAAGCAAATTTTTTCCATTTCCTGCACAAAAGAGAAAATCCTTCATTTTTGGCTTTTGGTCAGAATGACAGCTTTTGGCTGTGCCGGGGGTCCTTTGTTCACATTATTTATGTTTTTAAAGTTATTTTTTTATGTTTTCTGAAAGTATTTGTCGTTTTCCGATGCCAATGTATGACATATCCCGCAATAATTCAGACACCGTGCAAATTCGCGTGCAACAATTGTATATGTTTATGCCGGTTTAGTATCAGTTTTGCTGGGGCACGCCCTTCATGGTCAGGGCAATGCGCTTTTTGCCGGTATCCACGCTCAGCACTTTGACGCGCACGATGTCGCCCACCTTGAGCAGCTCGCGCGGGTGCTTGATGAATTTATCGCTGATCTGGGACACATGGACAAGGCCGTCCTGATGCACGCCGAGATCGACAAAGGCACCGAAGTCGATGACATTGCGCACGGTGCCGGTCAGCTCCATGCCGGGCTTAAGGTCGTCCAGCCCCATGACATCGCTGCGCAGCAGGGGCTTGGGCAGGCTGTCGCGGACATCGCGGCCCGGCTTGCAGAGCTCGGCCACAATATCGTTCAGGGTCGGCTCGCCCACACCCAGCAGCGCGCAGAGCGTCCCGGCGCCCTTGGCCTTGACGGCGCCGGGCAGCCCCGCCAGACGGTCGGTGCCGATCTCCGCGGCCGTGTAGCCCGCAGGGCCGTCCAGCAGCGCCTTGGCGGCCGCGTAGCTTTCGGGGTGGACGGCGGTCGCATCCAGACGGTTCTTGGCCTCGGGCAGCCGCAGGAAGCCCGCGCACTGCTCATATGCCTTGGGGCCGAGGCCCTTGACTTTTTTCAGCTGGGCGCGGGAGGTGAACGCCCCCTCCTCCTCACGCCATGCCACGATGTTTTTGGCCGTGGCCGCGCTGACACCCGCCACGCGGCGCAGCAGCGGCGCAGAGGCGGTGTTCAGGTCCACGCCGACACTGTTCACGCAGTCCTCGACCACGCCGTCCAGCGTCTCGTTCAGCCGCTTTTGGGGCATGTCGTGCTGGTACTGGCCGACGCCGACCGCCTTGGGGTCGATTTTGACCAGCTCGGCCAGCGGGTCCTGCAGGCGGCGGGCGATCGACACGGCGCTGCGCAGGTTGACATCATACTGCGGGAACTCCTCGGCGGCCAGCTTGGACGCCGAATAGACCGAGGCACCGGCCTCGCTGACGACCATATACTGCAGGTGCAGGTTCTTTTCGTCGGCCAGCTCGCGGATGACCTCGGCGGCAAACTCCTCGGTCTCATGGCCGGCCGTGCCGTTGCCGATGGCCATGACCTCAACACCGTTGTTCAGAACCATCGCCTTGATGGTCTTTTTGGCCTGATCCACCCGCTTGAACTCAGGCACAGGGTAAACGACATTCGTATCCAGCACCTTGCCGGTCGGGTCCACGACCGCCACCTTGCAGCCCATGCGGTAGCCGGGGTCCAGCCCCATGACCGTTTTGCCGCGGATGGGCGGCTGCAGCAGCAGCTGGCGCAGGTTGTCGCCAAAGACCTTGATCGCACCCTCAGCGGCAGCGGCCGACAGCTCGCTGCGCAGCTCGTTTTCAAGGCTGGGGTGGATCAGGCGGCTGTAGGCATCGCGGGCGGCGGCATCCACAACCGCTGCGCTGGCACCGCCGGTCTTTTTGCGGGCAAACATCCAGCTGACGATGCCCGCTGCGCGCTCGGCATCGACCTGAATGCCGACCTTCAAAAAGCCCTCGCGCTCGCCGCGGTCCAGCGCCAGCACACGGTGGCCGGGGATCTTGTTCAGCGGCTCGGCAAAGTCGTAATACTGGGCGTAGACGCTGTCCTCGTCCTTGGCCTTGGCGCTGGCGATGCGGCCAAACGCGCGGTAGTAGCGGCGCAGCTCGGCGCGGCAGGCGGCATCGTCGGAGACAGCCTCAGCAATGATGTCCTGCGCACCTGCCAGCGCGGCGGCGGCATCGGGCACCTCATCATTCAGGTAGGCGGCGGCGGCCTTTTCAGGGTCGAACGCGGCATCCTGCTTGAAAATCGCATCGGCCAGCGGCTGCAGGCCGCGCGCCCTGGCAATGCTGGCGCGGGTCTTGCGCTTGGGCTTGTAGGGGCGGTAAAGGTCCTCGACCTCGGCCAGCGTTTTGGCTTTGGTCAGCGCGGCGGTCAGCTCGGGCGTCATGGCACCCTGCTCGGTGATGGAGGAGGTGACCTCCGCCTTGCGCTTATCGAGGCCGCGCAGATATTCCAGACGGTCGCCCAGATCGCGCAGCACCTGATCGTCCATCGAGCCGGTGGCCTCCTTGCGGTAGCGGGCGATGAACGGAATGGTATTGCCCTGATCGATCAGCTCGATCGCGCCCTGCACATTTTTGACGCTCAGGTTCAGTTCTTGTGCTAATTGTTCAGCATGGTTTGGCATGGGTGGGTTCCTCTCTTGTCAGGTTTAAAATATATCTGTTATCACGCTTTTATTTTGCTCTGTAGGGAGGGGTCTTGACCCCTCCGTTGAAACTTGGCGGCTACCGCCGCACTGCCCGGAGCGGTCAAGACCGCTCCCTACCAATCGCACCGGAAGGTTCAGTGCTATGAAAAAGCGGCAAAGTCCCTCCGGCAGCTTACGCCTGCTGCCGCTTTGCCCTCTTTCTTAAAATCAGCAGGTATATTCCATACGCCGCCAACCCCGCCACACTCACAATGGCCGAAATCTTCAGCCCCGGCGTATGGTAGGTGAACTCCACCTCATTCTCCCCGGCAGGCACATACACGGCCATCATGCCGTTATCGACCTTTTCGATGGCGGCAGGCTCGCCGTTGACAGCGGCGGTGAAGCCATCGTCATAGGGCACGCTGAAAACACCAGCGCATCGGTATCATAGGCGGTTTTGGCGGTAAAGCCGGTTCTTGTGGCGGTAAACTCCGCCACGGCGGCCGCGCGGCGGTCGGCACAGTCGGCGGCGTAGGCCTCCTCGCTGCGCCGGGTCAGCTCCGCATCGGGCAGGGGGCGCAGCAGGCTGCCGAAGGCCGAGATCTGATCCTCATCCAGCAGCAGGGCGCGGCAAAGGATCTGGGCGCGCTCCTCCTCCCCCACCCGCTCCAGCTGGTCGGCAGTCACATAGTAGTCATAGGTAAAGCCCATCGGCACCCAGTTTTCATTCTCATAAATCAGATAGGCATCGGTCTCGGCGTATTTTGTCCAGCCGGGCAGGGCCTGTTTCTCCCAGTCGCTGACCTTGTCACGGGCGGTCAGCGTGTAGCGCACGCTCAGCAGGCCGCGCAGCGCGTAGTTGGCAGCATCCGGCTTGGAATTGACATCGCGCTTGACGCCCACAGCGGGGTAAAACTCCATGATGCTCGGGGCTACGGTCGAGTTGAAAAACTGCAGGCAGCTGCGGTCGAACCACAGCCCCAGATTGTTGTGCGCGCCGTAGGCATCGATCCGGTAGAAGGCATCGTCCGGCAGGGCGGCCGCGACCGCTTCGGCGGAGTCGTATGTCTCGGCAATAAGGTTGCCGTCCACATCCCACTGGGCGTATTTCGTCAGGGAGAGATGCAGCGAGCCGTACACAAGGCTGAAGCCCAGCACACCGGCCAGCAGGATCCGGCTCCACTGCCGCTTGCGGCGGCAGAAATGCCAGAGCAGCCCAAAAAGGACGATGCCCAGCACCGTCACGCCGAACAGCGCCCAGAACCGGGCAGGCTCCTCCAGCACGCCAAGGCAGAAGTTGCCGTCACTGTCCTTGTTGGGCAGCACGGCAAAGACCGCCGCCGTCAGCGTGATGAAGGTCGTCAGCCCAAAGGCACGCGGCAGGCTGCGCTCGGCCAGGGACGGGCGGGAGAGCAGGCAGCAGGTGGCGCCGCACAGCACAAGGATCGGCATATAGTACCATCGCGCGTAAAAGCTGGAATTAAGGGCGTAGAACGCGCTGTTCAGCACCGGCACAAAGGCACAGACCGACGCAGACCTTTAAAATGCGGGTGAAGGGGTGGCGGTCCTGCGTGCGGCAGAAGGCCAGCCCGCCCGCAGCGCCCACCAGCGGCAGATAGGCCGTCAGGCTTGTATGCTTGAGGATGCCCTCCTGAAACATATCCTTGAAATAGGGGGCGTCCGGCATCAGAAAGGGGCTGTAAAAAATAGCGCCGTACTGCTGGGATTTGCCGTAGAACAGGTAGCCGTACCCGGTAAACGGGTCGATGGTGCGCGGGTTCTGCAAAAGAGAAAGCCCGGCGGGCAGCAGCAGCAGACAGCCGCATGCGCAGCCGAGCGCTGTCTCCCACGCAAGGGCGGCAAAGCGGCGCAGGCCGATCCTGTACCGCCGCCCTGCGACCATACAGAAGAAATAGATGATAAGGAACACCGCCTGCCCGGCAAAAAAGAAATAGTTGTTGAGCAGGTTGAGCGCGACCCAGAACGGGAAGCGCCCCTTTTTGCCGTCGATGGCGGCGTCATCCAGCGCGGCCAGCAGATAGGGAAAGAGCGCCACAACATCCAGAAAGTGGTTGAAGAAGATGTTGTAGATGCTGAACCCCGAAAACGCATACAGGCAGCCGGCCAGCATCGACCAGCCTTCCTCCCGCACCCAGCGGCGCGCCCAAAGGTAGGCACCGCCGCCGGCCACCGCCATTTTCAGGCAGAGCAGCGGCACCATCGCCCACGGCATAAGCCGCGCAGGCACCGCCAGCGACAGCCAGAAAAACGGGCTGCCCAAAAGATAGAACGAGTAGGAGTTTACAAACCCGCTGCCCAGATCAGTAGCCCAGCTGAAGGTGCCGCCCTGCTTGACAAAGGCGTTGGCGTACTGGTAAAAGTTGATCTGCTGGTCGTTAAAGTCCCCTGCATAGTGGAAATACCCGCCGCCCGCAGCCGCATCTATGATGCAGTGCGGCAAAAACAGCAGCACCGCCGTTAAAAAGCAGAGCACGAACACCCGCCAGTAATTCGATTTTGTATCAGATTTTTTCATAGTACCCTTTATGGGGCCTCACATTTCAAAAAGTTGTGGTATACTGAAAGCAACCCCAGTATACCACAAACCGGAGGTCAAGTGAAGATGAAAACCTATCCGTTCAGTGCGCTGTTCAGCCGCATGAAATACATTACACGGTGGAGCCTGATGCGCAGCACCCGGGCCGAATCGCTGAGCGAGCATACCGCCGATACGGCGATGCTGGCGCACACGCTCTGCCTGATCGGCAAAAGCTGCACCGGCACTGGCGCAGCCCTGCGGCCCGAGGTTGTGGCCACAGCGGCTGTCTACCACGATGCGCCGGAGATTCTGACCGGCGACATGCCCACGCCCGTCAAGTACAAAACGATGCCCTGCGCACCGCCTACAAGGCAGTGGAGCATGAGAGCGCCCGCGTTATGGCCAGCCTGCAGCCCGCCGAGCTGCAGGCCGAGACGCAGGCCTGGCTGACCGGCAGCGTGCTGAACGATGCCGAGCGCAAGATCCTGAAGGCGGCAGACCGGCTGTCGGCCATCATCAAGTGCATTGAGGAGGACCGCGGCGGCAACCGCGAGTTTGAGGCCGCCCGCACCCAGCAGATGGACGCCCTGCACGCCATGAACTGCCCCGAAGCAGAATATTTTATCGCGCACATGCTGCCCTGCTATGAGCAGAATCTGGATGAATTGACGCGCGGTAGATTTTAATACGGTTGTAGGGGCCGGGCATGCCCGGCCCCTACATTACTGCAGCTTGTACACCGCATCGATCAATGTGTCCACATCGGTAAAATGTTCCAGCATCGAGCAGTAGCGCCGCAGGGCGGCGGCCCCGCGCAGACCCTTCATATAGTGCATGGCCTGGCTGCGGGCCTGCGGCATGGCGGCCCACTCGCCCTTTTCCTCGCACATTTCATAGATCTGCGCGCGCAGGGTGCTCATGCGCTGGTTCAGCGTTGGCTCGGGCGGGCGTTCCTCACCCAAAATCGCCGCGCGGACCTGCTCAAACAGCCATGGGTCGCCCAGCGCGCCGCGCCCGATCATAACGCCGTCACAGCCGGTCTCTTTTAATAAGGTGAGCGCACCATCGGCGGTGGTCACATCGCCGTTGGCCAGCACCGGAACGGACACCGCCTGTTTAATGGCAGCGATCGCCGCCGTGTCGATGGGCGGGATATACATCTGCTCCCGCGTGCGGCCGTGTACGGCGATGAGATCCGCACCGTTGGCCTCGACCTGCTTTGCAACCTCCACGCCAGTCAGGTGGTCGGCGTCCCAGCCGATGCGCATCTTGACGGTCAGCGGGGTATCCTCGCCCAGCGCCCGGCGGGCGGCGGCAACCATCTGCCCGCAGAGCGGCGGGTCGAGCAGCAGCTTACTGCCCGCGCCGCTGCCGGTGATCTTGGGCGCCGGGCAGCCCATATTGATGTCGAGCATATCAAACCGGACGCCCTTTTCCCGGACAAAGAGTATCGCCTTTTCCAGTGTTTCCGGCTCTGCGCCGAAAAGCTGGATGGCATACAGGCCGTGGGGGTGCTTGTCCTGCAAAAGCTCCAGAGATTTGCGGTCGCCGAAGTTCAGCGCCTTGGCGCTTGCCATCTCGCTGACGGTCCAGGCCGCGCCGTGGTCCGCCATCAAATGGCGGCACGCCGCATCGGTCAGCCCCGCCATCGGTGCAAAAACCGCGCCTGCGGGGATTTGTAGGTTGCGTAGCTGCATAAAAATATGCCCTTTCTATAAAAATCGCGTTGTAGGGGCGGGGCTCTGCTCCGCCCGTGCAGAGTTGCGGCAAGGCCAAATCTTCGGGCGCATATGGAATGCGCCCCTACGGGTGTAGGGGGCGGCGTCCTCGACGCCCCGCTGACGTTCCCACCGCAACCCGTTCACGGGTTATCACAGCAAGTTCGCCCCTCATCCGGCGCTTCGCGCCACCTTCCCCCTAGGGGGAAGGCTTTTTTGTAATCTATTCTACCATATTTTCCGCAAATGTGGTATACTGAAATGTAGATTGTCTGTAAGGAGAATAGCTTTATGAAACTCATGGTTCTGGACGGCAACAGCCTTGTCAACCGCGCCTTCTTCGGCATCAAGCTGCTGACAACCAAGGATGGCCGCTACACCAACGCCATCTACGGCTTCCAGAATATTCTGCTGAATCTGCTGGCGGCCCACCAGCCCGATGCCGTGGCCATCGCGTGGGATGAGCGCGCCCCCACCTTCCGCCACAATGCCTACGATGGCTACAAGGCCACCCGCCACGGCATGCCGGAGGAGCTGGCCCAGCAGATGCCGGTCCTGAAGGAGCTGCTGACCGACCTCGGCTTTGTGCAGGTCAGCAAGGCCGGCTGGGAGGCTGACGATATTTTAGGCACGCTGGCTGCTGCCTGTGAGGCTGCCGGCGGCACTACGCTGCTGGCGACCGGCGACCGGGACAGCCTGCAGCTGGTGGACGATGCCACGACCGTTCTGCTGGCGACCAACAAGGAGACCATCCCCATGGACCCCGCCGCCATCCGGGAGAAATACGGCATTGAGCCGCCCCAGCTCATTGATGTAAAAAGCCTGATGGGTGACTCGTCGGACAACATTCCCGGCGTACCGGGCATCGGCGAAAAAACCGCGCTGGCACTGATCTCGAAATTCGGCAGCCTGCAGGGCGTGTACGACAACATCGAGGACAAGGCCGTCAAGCCCGGCCAGCGCGCCAAGCTGACCGCCAACCGCGACAAGGCTGATCTTTCCTATATGCTGGGCACCATCCGCAGGGATGCCCCCATCGAGACCGACCCCAGCGCCTATATCCGCCGCCCCGGTGACCCGGCTGCCGCCGCGCAGCTGCTGGCCGCGCTGGAAATGCACAAGCTGGTTGACCGCTGGGGGCTGGAAAGCGGCGCTGCCCCCGCTGCGGCCGCCGACACCGCCCCGGTACAGGCGGTGGAGCCTTCTCCCCTGCCGCTGCTGCTGGAGGGCCGCTTTTACGCCGCGCAGAATGTCACCAAGACCGGGGACGGCAGCTGGTATCTCGTGCAGGGCAGCGAGGTCTACCTGCCCGACACCGACCGGCTAGCCGCCCTGCTGGACGGCGATGCCGAGATCTGGGCCTTTGACGCCAAGCCCCTCTACCGGCTGGCGCTTGCACACGGCGGCATCGGCAGGGCGCTGCGCTTTGACGGCAAGCTGGCCGCCTACCTGCTGAATCCGTCCGCCAGCGGCTATGAGGTCAAGTCTTTGGCCGCCGAGTACGGCGTACACGCCGCCTTCCACTGTGAGGACGCCCCCGATGCGGGCGTGCTGGCCGGCCTTTGCGACACCCTTGCCGCCGCACTGGACGAGAGCGGCCAGCGCAAGCTGCTGGACGAGATGGAGCTGCCGCTGGCCCGGGTGCTGGCGGACATGGAGCGCATCGGCTTTGCAATCGATGCCGCCGGTATCCGCACCTTCGGGGACAGCCTGCGGGGCGAGCTGGACGGAATCTTAAACAATATTTATACAGCCGTCGGTTATCCGTTCAACGTAAACAGCCCCAAGCAGCTGGGCGAGGCGCTGTTTGACAAGCTGGGTCTGCCGCCGCGCAAAAAGACGGCGCGCGGCTATTCCACCGATGCCGAAACGCTGGAGAGCCTGCGCCCCTACAGCCCGGTCATTGACGAGATCTTAAAATACCGCACCTACGCCAAGCTGCTCTCCACCTATGTGGACGGACTGCTGAACGCCGAGGCCGCCGATGGCCGGGTACACTCGACCTTTATCCAGACCGAGGCCCGCACCGGGCGCATCTCCTCGACCGAGCCGAACCTGCAGAACATCCCCATCCGCACCGAGCTGGGCAGCCGGCTGCGCGGCTACTTTGTGGCGGGCGAGGGTGAAACGCTGGTGGACGCCGACTACTCTCAGATCGAGCTGCGCATCCTTGCCCACATCACCGGTGATGAGCACATGCAGCAGGCATTTCTGAACGGTGCGGACATCCACCGCTCGACCGCCGCCAAGATCTACCACATCCCGGAGAGCGAGGTCACGCCGCAGCTGCGCAGCGCCAGCAAGGCGATCAACTTCGGCATCATGTACGGCAAGGGCGCGTACTCGCTAAGCAAGGATCTGGGTATTTCGGTCAAAGAGGCGGACAGCTTCTTAAAGACCTACCTTGACACCTTCCCGAAGGTGGACAGCTATATGAAGGACTGCATCGCCCACGCCAAGGACAAGGGCTATGTGGAAACGCTGTTCGGCCGCCGCCGCGCCCTGCCGGAGCTTGCCAGCTCCAACTTTCAGGTGCGCGCCAGCGGGGAGCGGATGGCCCGCAACACGCCGATCCAAGGCACAGCCGCCGACATCATCAAGCTGGCGATGGTCCATGTCTGGCAGCGCCTGCGCGAGGAAAAGCTGCAGGCCCGCCTGCTTTTGCAGGTCCACGATGAGCTGATTGTCGAGGCGCCCGAGGCAGAGTGCGATGCGGTAAAGCGCATCCTGAAAGAAGAAATGGAAAACGTTGTGCATTACAGCGTCCCCCTGACGACCGAGGTAGGCACCGGCAAGACATGGCTTGCTGCCCATTAAAACAGCAGCACGACCGTAGGGGCCGGACATGACCGGCCCGCAGCCTGACGGAGGCTGCAGCTTTCCGGGAAAATAGCAATCGAGAAAACGCTGAGGGGCGGGCATGCCGCCCCCTGCATAGAGGTTTTTGTATGTATGTTTTAGGAATCGAATCCACCTGCGATGAGACCGCGGCGGCGATCGTGGAGGATGGCAGAAAGGTCATCTCTAATGTGATCTCCACCAGCGTGAAGGAGCAGGCCCTCTACGGCGGTGTCGTGCCGGAGATCGCCAGCCGCCGCCACGCGGAATATATCAGCGCCACCGTTGACAAGGCGCTGGCCGACGCCAATATGACCATTGCCGATGTGGACGCTGTGGCCGTGACCTTTGCGCCGGGACTGATCGGTGCAGTGCTGGTCGGCGTCAACTTTGCCAAGGGGCTGGCCTATGCGGCAAACAAGCCGCTGGTGCCGGTGCATCACCTGCGGGGGCATATTGCGGCCAACTATTTAACGCATCAGGATTTGAAGCCGCCGTTTTTGTGCCTCGTTGCCAGCGGCGGCCACAGTCACATCGTACTGGTCGAAGACTGGTGCCGCTATAAAATTTTAGGCCGCACCGTCGATGATGCTGCGGGCGAGGCCTATGACAAGGTTGCCCGCACGCTGGGCCTGCCCTACCCCGGCGGCCCCAGCGTGGCGGCCGCTGCCCGCGGCGGCGACCCCAAGGCATACAAGCTGCCCGTCCCCCATGTGGAGGGCAAGTACAATGTCAGCTTCAGCGGCCTCAAGACCGCCGTCATCAATGAGGTACACAACGCCGAGCAGAAGGGGCAGGGCGTGAATGTGGCTGACATGGCCGCCAGCTTTCAGGAGCGCATCGACCAGATCCTTGCCAAAAGCTGCTGGCCGCCGCCGCCGACACGAACGCCCAACAGGTAGTTTTAGCGGGCGGCGTGGCCGCCAACGGCCGCCTGCGCCAGCTCGTCAATGACGGCGCGCAGAAGCTGGGTGCCCGTGTCTTTTTGCCGGAGCTGAAATACTGCGGCGATAACGGCGCCATGATTGCCGCACAGGGGTATTATGAATTTCAAGACGGGAATTTGGCCGATTGGAGTTTAAACGGTTTGCCAACGCTGCCGATTGATTATCGGTAATAAAAAAGGAGCACACTTGTGCTCCTTTTTTTATTTATTCAACCTTCTTGGCAGCCACGGCATCCGGCGCTGAATTTTATGTGCAAGCTTCGCCGACATTTCATTGAACTTTTCTTCTCGTGGTGTAAGCTGACTCTTGGGAGGGTCTTTTTTGAAAGTATCTACATCAAAGTAGTGGGATTTTGCGCGAATAAAGATATAGATCGGTATATCAAGCGGGAAGCTTTCAAAATAAGCATAGCTTGAATCTAACAGCCTGTAGCCCGGATGCGCCATTGCATACCAGTTGATATGAGATTCATCATGCCACAACGCCATAACACCGTGGTCACAGTCTTTCTGTATGCGCTTTTGCAGCGTGTGACAAAATTTCAGATAAGCCTTGCTCTCACCACCATTGATTCCGCCGCATACATATTCACGCCCCAGTCCCATTGGGATAAAAGCCTTACTATGAGGGTTCCTGTCGTAGGGAAACTGGAAATTATACCATGTAAAAAAGCATGGATGAAGTACAAAGACCATTTTCTCGTGTTTTTCACGGCGCGGGAGGATCATTTCTTCCGTGATGGGCACCCTAAACTCACAGTTTGCGTTGAAGAAATAGATATAATCAAACGCTTTCAGCTCATCTTCTATCCGCAGGAAAATATCAAACCGTTTCAGTGTTGTATAAGGCCACGGCTCCGGTTTTTGGAAAATCCGGTGTACACAAGGGTTGTTTTCTTCGCCATCCAGGTGATCCGCATCGGTAAACACAAAATAGTGGACTTCACTCTGTTTTAGCAGGTACTTCTCTGCGCTTTCAAAAAAGCCAGGCCATAATTTCAGATACTGTCCTGTACACATATATAGGATAGCTATTTTCTTCATGGCATTATTCCTCCCTGCACAGGTGTGCATCCGGCAGCTGAATCAGGCCCAGTGCCTTTGCGTCCCATTCCACACGGTTTTCGTTCTCGTGCGTATCTACAATTCTAAACTGGACACCCGGCACCCAGTCCTCCACTGCATAACTTCCGCCATTTCCCAAGGAAACCGTTGTGAAGTAGTTGCTGTACTTCCCGGGCGACAGTGTGGCAAAATCATACGATGCAGTCAAGTGGTTTTCGCCTTTTTTCATCTGCAGCCCATACAGGCAGGATGCTGCCAACGGATTTCCAAGCTCATCCCGTACCTCAAACAGAAGCCCTATATTCTCCATACTTTCCTGCGCATAAAAAGTATATTCCACCCTTACCGGCTCTGTACGCTCCAGACTTTCTACCGAGGAAACTGCAAGCCTGACCGTCTGCAGCCGCAGGTTGTCTCGCTTAAACCAGTTATCTCGTTTAAAGTCCGAATAGTCCACATAATTTGTTGCCTTAGACTTTGTTGCCAGATAAATTGAGATTCCCTCATCTACCTCACCGTCAAAGACGACCTTGCCCTTGTCCAAAACGATGCAGCGGTCACACAGGTCGCGGATCGTGGCCATGTTGTGGCTGACATACAGCACGGTCTTGCCGTCGCGCTGGGCGGCCTGACGCATCTTCGTCAGACACTTTTTCTGGAACTTCATATCACCGACAGCCAGAACCTCGTCCATGATCATGATCTCGCTGTCCAGATGGGCCGCCACGCTGAAGGCCAGCTTGACGAACATACCGCTGGAATAGCGCTTGACCGGCGTGTCGATGAAGTCCCTCACCTCGGAAAACTCGATGATCTCATCCATTTTAGCGTCGATCTCAGCGCGGGTCATGCCGAGGATCGCGCCGTTCAGATAGACATTCTCACGGCCGGTCATCTCGGGGTGGAAGCCGGTGCCGACCTCCAGCATCGAGGCCACACGGCCGTACAGATCAATGTCACCCTCCGTGGGCGCAGTGACATGGGTCAGCAGCTTGAGCAGCGTGGACTTGCCCGCGCCGTTGGAGCCGATGATGCCCACGGCCTCGCCTTTGTTGACTGTAAAGCTGACGCCGTTCAGCGCCATAAAGGTCGTGCCGATCAGGCGCTGGTCGGTGCCGATCAGGGTGTTGGGGTCCTCCTTGCCGCGCTTGCGGGCCCACCAGCTCTGCAGGTCGCCGCGCAGCGTGCCGCCGCCGATCTGGCCGAGGCGGTACTGCTTTTTGACATCCTTGACGCGGATCATCAGTTTATTTTCACTCATCACACGCGCCCCCTTATACGGTATCGACAAAGGTCTTTTCGACCTTGCTGAAAAGCGAGATACCTACAGCCAGCAGGATAACTGTCCAAATCAGCGAAACACACCACATCAGTATTGAGCATTCGCCTGCGCCAAGGAAGATGGCACGGAAGCTTTCCATCGGGGCCGTCATTGGATTCAGCATGATGATGGTACGCAGGGTAGTATTTCCCAGCATTGACAGCGGGTAAACAACCGGCGTAGCGTACATCCAAAGCTGCACGCCAAAAGTCACCACAATCATCAAATCGCGATAGCGCGTTGTAACGCTGGAAACGATGATGCCGCACCCCAGCCCCAGCAGACCCACCTGCAGCAGTATGGGCACCAGCAGCGGCATGGCGGCCCAGTTGGGAGAAAGCTGGCCGGTAAAAACATAGAACAGCATCACAATAAAGAACAGCGCAAACTGCACTAAGAAGTTTATCATGCCGGAAATCATCGTAGAAATCGGCATAGCCAGACGCGGAAAGTAAACCTTGCTGAAAATAGTCGAGTTTGTTGTGAAGGTTCCTGACACCTTGTTTATGCAAGAGGAAAACAGCCCCCAAAGCGCAGTGCCTGCCAGATAAAACGGCACCTGCGGCACACCGCCGGTAGAAAGCTGTGCAATGACGCCGAACATAACCGTATACATCGCCGTCGAAAGCAGCGGGTTGATCAGTATCCACGCCGGGCCAAGTACCGTCTGCTTGTACAGCACAGTAAAATCACGCTTGACAAAAAGCCAAATCAGATCCTTATAGCGCCACAGCTCACCAATATCCACCCGAGCCATATTGCTGGCCGAGCCATAGTGAACATGGTACTGCTTTGGGGATGACATTTGCTCCATGAATAAAAGCTCCTTATATTTTGTGCTTTAAAAAAGTCCGATACACCGGCAGACCCAGCCGCAGCAACACGGCACGCAACAGCATACTGCGCTGTCCGGTGCGCTTTGCCAAATCGCGGTAGGCATCGGCACAGGCTTGACAGTCCATACGGTAACGGGCCTGCTGTTCCGGGGTAGAAAGGTCAAAGCGTTGTTTTTCAGCCAGGTTGTCAATGGCGTCATTCAAAAGTCCCTCTGCCCGTAAAGTATCGCCTTTTGCGGCAAAGTGTGCCGTCCACTCCAGCAAATACTCACTGCGATCCAGATAACTGCGAGGATCTCCCTGAGACATGATACTGCCGGAATGTTGGGTGTACCGATATCCCTGATACCCCATACAGGTGATGTACTTGCAGCTATCAATCAAACCCGGCAGCAGAAACATATCCTCATATCGTTTTCCCTCTGCAAATCTCCTTGTTCGGAATAGTTCCGCCTTGCACAGTTTATTGCATGCCATGACATAGTACGAGCATTGATCCCGCACGAAAGAAATGCGGCCAGAATGTTTCCGGTGTAATATCCGCATCGCAGATAGCTGTGCAAACCGATTCAGGCTCTGGTTCATCGTTTTCATTCGTACATATATAGTTAAAAATCACGATATCCGCATTTTTCTGTTGCTGCCTGTCCAGAGCGCGTTGCATAATATCCAACTCCAGACGGTCATCACTGTCCACAAAGGTAATATAGTCTCCTGTACAAACATCCAGTCCACTATTGCGCGCAGCGGAAAGGCCGCCGTTTTTGCGGTGTATGACCCTGATGCGGGGGTCTTTTTCTGCCCAGGCATCACACATCGCCGGGCAGCGGTCGGGGCTGCCATCGTCCACCAAAATAATTTCCAGATTCGTATAAGTCTGCCCTGTCACGCTGGCCACACAGGCATCCAGATAGCGCTCCACTTTGTAGACCGGAATTATTACACTGATTTTTGGCATGGGCATCCTTTCTCATTTAGGTCATAACCGCACAATCGCAAATATCAATGCACCGCTGGCGTGGTGCTTACGCCCGCATACCGGAAACTGCACGGTGCCGCCTCAGGTCTGCTGCTGTCTGATGCGGGCCTCCTCCAGCAGAGCCCGTACTTTCGGTTTCCAGATATAATGGCGAAAAAATTCTTGTCATAAAGAACCAAAACTTATTTTCCACTTCGCACCACAATCGCAATGGCAGGGATTCTTGACTGTAGTTTACCAACCTGCACAAGCGCCCGGCGCCAAAGCTGCGAAAGTGCTCCAGAAAAATCGCTGCTTCTTCCGCAAGCTGCAAATCTTTGCGATGAGCATACAACTGCTGATATTCATAAATTGTACGCACCAGGCTAGCTCCCCAAAAACCTTTTGCCACCCGCCCTTGCTCATAGACCATCAATGCATTGAGCATAAAGTTCTGGTACTGACTGCGCAGATGAAAGGTACTTCCTTCTGTCTGTCGATAATTGAACATGCAGTCCGGCAGGTAGTAAACCCCACCGTATGGCAAAAACTGCGCTGTAAGCATATTATCGTCAATCGTAACACGACTGGCATACGGATCTATCCCCTGCTGCCTGAGATTACGAAACATCATCGCGTTGGTATGGACATAAAGGAAGCTCCAATACTCTTTTGCCGTCAAGCCACATTCGCGAATCGGTTTTTCGATTGGGCGCGTCTCACCGGTGCTCTCCCAGTAATAACAGCCGTTATGACCGCAGGCAACATAGACATGTTCCTTATCCGCATCCAGGATATCCGCTTGCTTCTGCAGCTTGTTGGGATCTGTATAAAAATCATCCCCATCCAAGTAGCAGATATATTCGCCCCTTGCTTCCTCAAGCAACCGGCTGCGAATCGCGTTCAGGCGTTGAATGCGTCCACGGTTGTCCACTTTCAAACCCGGCTTACGCTCCATAATGAACATCCGAATCGTATCCGGGCAGCGGCTGCACCAATTGTGCAATTTTTCCACCGTTCCATCGTCAGAGCCATCATCCGCGCAGAGGATCTCGACCGGGAAATCCGTTTTCTGGGCAAGGACGCTTTCCATTGTCTGATCTACATACGGTGCCAAATTGTAGAATGAGATCAGTACACTGACCTTGGGCTGCTGCATGACAAACTCCTTATCCGTTCAACACCTCAAACCAGAGCAGACCGTTTTCATCCGGCTCCGGCTTGAGGGGGGTATATCCCTGCTTTGCATAAAAACGGCAGGCCCGCACATTCTGCGGGGCAACGCACCAGTAGATACGGCGCAGTCCCAGCTGCGAAAACCCGAGCTGCAAAATCGCCTGCATTCCCCATGCGGCCACACCATGGCCCATGGCACAGCGCCGCACCGCAATGGCAAACTCAGCCTCTCCTCGGCCTGCATCGCAGTTTTTCAGGCTTACCGTTCCCTGATAAACACCCGCCCCATCTGCCACCGCGCGGTGGAGACTGGGGGTATCCTGCTGTGCCGCAGCAATAAAGCGCTCACAATCCGCAAGCGTCATGCCTGAAAAATCAGCACGCATATACCGCACCGCGTCCGGATCATGCATCCATTCCAGCATGAGGGGGGCATCCTGCGGCTGTAAACAACGAAGCTGCATCATTCTTCTTCCACCCACCGGATAAACTCATCATAATCCCGGATATAATCCTCTGCCTCGTAGTAGGAGTCTGCGGCAACACAAAGCACAGAGTTTTCCTGCTGCCAGATCATTTCCCGCCACATATTATGCTCGACGATCAGCCCCTTGGCGGGGTCATTGAGCAGGACCTCGCTCTTTTCGTGACCATCGTCCAACCGGATCAGGATGCTGCCGTAGGGGCACCACAGCACCTGCCGCAGCGCCTTGTGGGCATGGCCGCCGCGCTGGGTGCCCTGCGGCGCACCGTGGATATAGTAGATGCGCTTGATGTCAAACGGCACATCGCGGCTGCCCTCAAAGACCGAGAGCGTTCCCTGTCCTTCCGCCGTGACGCTTTTCATATGGATTGTCTGGATAATCATAGTGGACGCCTTTCTCACTTTTCCGCAAACGCGCAGATGGCGCGCAGGATGGTTATGTCGCCGTTTGTGGGCGGGGTCCATGCACGCTGCGCTTTTTTGAAGGGGGCGCTCTGCGGCACGATGAGCCGCCCGACCAGCCCCCGAACCAGCCGGGATTTCCGGCGGTCGTTGAAGTAGTATTCATAGGCCAGCCGCACCGTGAGGTCGCGGGGGAACTTCTCCCGCAGCAGCGCAAGCATGGCGCGCCATTCGCCCAGCATCCGCTCACGGGCGCGGGCATCGGTCGAAACACCGCCGCCGTACTCGTACCAGACGGTCAGGCGGTCATAGCGGGTGATCTGTATTCCCTGCACGGCGAACATCCGCAGCGAAAAATCCTCCGCCAAGTGGACACGCCCGGCCATGGTATCCATCGCGGCCTGCAGCAGCGCCCGCTCATACACAAGGCCCGCGCCGCTGATGCCGTCATCGTAGAGCAGCAGATTGCGGCGGACGGTCCTTGCATCGTAGTGCGCCGGGTCGTAGGGGGTGCGGTCAAAGGGGGTCTCGCCCGGGACCGGGTGCGGGTCGCTGCCCGGCGCAAAGTAGGCCTGCCGGCCGAAAGCCACGCGCGGCGCATCTGCCTGCAGGCGGCCGAGCCACCAGCGCAGCGTTTCACTGTCATAGAGGAAATCTCCCGGCGAAAGGGTCAGCACCCACCGGGTGGTGACTGCACGCAGGGCGTTCTGCATGTTTTTCACAGTGCCGCCGTTCGGCATCAGCTTGACGGTCTGCACATCGGTGATGCCGTGGGCTGCAAGATATGCGCGGCTCTCGGCAAAATAATCCTGCGGTGAACCGTCATCCCCCAGCACCACGGCGAAATCGCGGGTGTCCTGCATGGCCAGTGCCGCCAGCGTGCGCCGCAGCGCCCCGGCGTCCGGGCGGTATTGCAGGATGACGATGGTGAGTTGCGGCACAGTGGGCCTCCTTTCGGCTTCACAAATGTACTAAAGGCAGCGTGGTACGGGTCGTCGAGGACGCCGACCCCTACAACGGTCACCCGTAGGGGGCGGCATCCCCGCCGCCCCGTCAGGCTTGCCGCCACTTACCCTTCCATCCGCCCCATCTTCCCGTTCCAGAAATCCACGGCGCCTCTGAACGCGCCGTAGCTGCGTCCCTTTTTGCGGCCGAGCGCCTTTGTCAGCGCGTAGCGGGCCGCGCCGGTGAGGAGCGGCAGAATCGTTTTCAGCCTTGCATAGGCGGTGCTTCTGCCTTTGCAGGTCAAATACAGTGTGTTGCGCGTGATGTAATACACCGACAGCATACCGCCGGCGCTGCCGCCGGCCTTGTGGTGGATGACCGCATCGGGCAAAAACCACAGCGGCACGCCCGCGCGGGTCAGCCGCAGGCAGTAATCGACATCCTCGCAGTACATAAACAGCGTCTCATCGAGATAGCCGACCTGTTCAATGACCGCGCGCGGCAGCAGCACGCAGCAGAAGGTGATAAAGCTGACCTGCTTTTTCTCCGCAAAGCGCGGGCCGTCCTTTTCATGGCCGCCCAAATGCTTCACCCTGCCGGTCTTGGGGTCCAGCGCGCCGCCCGCAAACCAGATTTCGTCCGGCGGGTCCATAAACAGCATCTTCGGGCAGCTGACCGCCCCGGCCGGGGTTTCGGCCAGCAGCTTTTCCAGAAAATCCGGCCGTGCGGCCGTGTCATTGTTGAGCAGCAGCGCAAAATCACAGCCATCGGCCAGCGCGCGGCGGATTCCGATGTTGTTGGCCGCCGCAAAGCCGACATTCTGCTGCTGCGGCAGAAACACCGTGTTCGGCGGCAGCTTGTCCTGCAGCTGCGCCACCGAATCATTGGGCGAGGCATCGTCGATCAGGATGATCTCAAAATCGGTAAAGGTCTGCCGCTGCAGGCTTTCCAGACAGACCAGCGTGTCCTGCCAGCCGTTGTAATTGGAGATGATGATTCCGACCTTCGGCATGGCTTACCCCTCATACTCGTTCACGGCGTCAATGACTGCCTGCACCTGCGCCTCGGTCATGCCGTAATACATCGGCAGGCTCAGCTCGGTGGCGGAGATTTCCTCTGCCAGCGGCAGTGCGCCCTGCGCAAGGCCCAGCTCCCGGTAGGCCCCCTGCAGATGGATCGGTGTCGGGTAGTGCTTGTTCGTGCCGATGCCTCGATCTGCCAGATGCTTTTCCAGCGCATCGCGGGTCTTGCAGCGCACGGCAAAGATATGCCAGACATGCTCACAGCCGGGCTGCACGGCGGGCAGCGCCACGGCGGGGTTGTGTATCCCGGCCAGATAGCGCGCGGCGATGCGGCGGCGCTCGGCGTTCATGGCATCGAGATGCGGCAGCTTGGCCGCCAGAAAAGCGGCCTGCAGCTCGTCCAGACGGGAGTTCTGTCCCTTATAAATATGGTGGTATTTGTAGTCGCTGCCGTAGTTGCCCAAGGCGCGGATCTTCTCGGCCAGCGCATCATCATTCGTTGTCACGCAGCCTGCATCGCCCAGCGCCCCCAGATTCTTGCCCGGGTAGAAGCTGAACCCGGCGGCATCGCCGAGGCTGCCCGCCCGGCGGCCCTTGTAGACTGCGCCGTGGGCCTGTGCCGCATCCTCAATGACCTTGAGGCCATGTTTTTTTGCAATGGCGTTGATTTCATCCATCGGGGCGCACTGGCCGTAGAGATGCACCGCCATGATGGCCTTTGTGCGCGGCGTGACGGCGGCCTCGATGCGGGCGGGGTCGATGTTATAGCTTGCAAGCGTGGGCTCGACCAGCACGGGGGTCGCCCCGGCGTAGCTGATGGCCAGCACCGTTGCAATAAAGGTGTTGGAGGGGGCGATGACCTCATCGCCCGGGCCGATGCCCATCGCCTTGAGGATCAGCACCAGCGCGTCCAGTCCGTTGCCGCAGCCGATGCAGTGCCTGACGCCGCAGTAGGCGGCAAACGCCTTTTCAAAGGCGGCATCCTCGCGGCCGCCGATGTACCAGCTGTTGTCCAGCACGCGGGCAAACGCCCCGCGCAGCTCGGCATCCAGTTCCCGCTCCATCGGGCGGAAAGAGACAAACGGCACCGTGACAGGGATCTCGGACATAGGGTGACACCTCATTTTGAAGATAAAATTTACCGTAGGTGCGTGCTCTACATGCGCGCGTGCAGCCTGCGGCAGCGATGCAGGCGGATATGGCATCCGCCCCGCACGGCACCCGCACCGCCGCGTTTACCCCGCAAAAGGGCGTACACGACCTACTATATCGTCTTATTATACAACAAAATGTACCCTTTCGCAACACAAAAGAGGGCACCGCCCAAAATAAGCGGTGCCCCTGGCAATGCCTTAGTTTATCCGTTGTTTTCCTTCGGGGCGCGGGTGGCGCACTCGGGGCCGCAGCTGCACTCGTCAATGCTCACATGGTCCGCGCAGCAGCAGCGTCCCTCCAGATAGCGGCAGCCCTTGTCGTCACAGTGGATGTCGGTTTCCGGCGAGGCGGGCGGGTTGTCGGTGGCGACATTGCCGCAGCCCTCGCTGTTGCGGTAGCTGCCGCAGACAGCATCCCCGGGGCCGGTGTGGCGGACCTGAATGCTGTTCAGGCAGCAGCAGCCCGCCTTATTATGGCAGCAGTCATACTGCGCACAGTCAAGATAGTTCATAGCTAAACACCTCCGTACCGACAGTATGCGCAGGGGCGGGGTGTTTATGCAGGGGACATTCGTTCAAAGGGACCGCTTACCTCAGACCACCGCCCGCTCTGCCTTGAGCGCCCGCTCGTACTCCCGGAGGAAGGCGGCAAACCCGGCCACATCAGCGGCATCGGGGGTCACGGTCGTGCTGCGTGCCCCGGCAAAGACGCGGGTCTTGAGGTAGTCGGCCAGCGTCTCACCCTCGGCGCGGTGCAGGCGGTAGGCTGCAAGCAGGGCCATGCCGTAGGGGCCGCCCTCGCCCGCCGTCTCCATGCAGGTCACGGGTGCGCCCGCCGCCGCTGCCAGATACCGCTGGGCAACGCCCGGCGTCTTGAACAGCCCGCCGTGGCCCAGCAGGGTATCCACGGCCACATCCTCGTTCCTCAAAACCTCCAGCCCCATGGCCAGCGTGGCAAAGGCCGAGTAGATGTTGGCCCGCATGAAGTTGGCCAGCGTAAAATCGGCATCGGGGCGGCGCAGCAGCAGCGGCAGGCCCGCGTCAAAATGGGTCACGCTCTCGCCGGAGAAGTAGTTCACCGGGGTCACGCCGCCGCAGTCGGGTGCGCCCCTGAGCGACTCATGGAACAGCTTTGTGAAAAGCGTTCCCTTATCGACCTCAGCCCCGCAGAGCGCCGCGCTCTCGGCCAGCAGGCTGACCCATGCGTTCAGATCGCTCGTGCAGTTGTTGCAGTGGACCATGGCCACAGCCTCGCCGTTGGGGGTCGTGACCATGTCGATCTCGGGGTAGACGCGGGAGAGCGGCTTTTCCAGCACGACCATTGCAAAGATGCTGGTGCCGGCGCTGACATTGCCGGTGCGCGGGGCCACGCTGTTCGTGGCGACCATGCCGGTCCCGGCGTCCCCCTCCGGCGGGCAGAACGGCACGCCGGGCTGCAGTGTCCCCGTGGGGTCCAGCAGGCGGGCGCCCTCCGCCGTCAGCGCACCGGCATCGGCACCGGCGGGCAGCACTGCGGGCAGCAGCTCGGCCAGCTCACGCCCGAAGCCGTGACCGGCGATCAGGCGGCTGCAGGTCTTGAGCATTTCGGCATCATAGCCGCCGGTGGCGCTGTCGATGGGGAACATGCCGCTGGCATCGCCCACGCCCAGCACCTTTTGCCCGGTGAGCTGCCAATGGACATAGCCCGCCAGCGTTGTAAAGAAGGCCAACTCGCCCAGATGTTCCTCCCCATTGAGAAGCGCCTGATAGAAATGCGCGATGCTCCACCGCTGGGGAATGTTGAAGCCGAGCGCCTCGGTCAGCTCGGCCGCCGCCGGGCCGGTCATCGTATTGCGCCATGTGCGGAAGGGCACCAGCAGACGGCCGGCCCCATCAAAGGCCAGATAGCCGTGCATCATTGCAGAGATCCCGATGCAGCCCACCGTTGTAAGGGGCTGCCCGTATTTTGCCTGCACATCGGCGGCCAGCGCGGCGTAGGCGTGCTGCAGGCCGGTATGCACGGCCTCCAGCGGGTAGGTCCAGACGCCGTCCTTCAGCTGGTTTTCCCAAGTGAAGTCTCCCTGCGCCACCGGGGCATGGCCGCCGTCCACCAGCACCGCCTTGATGCGGGTCGAGCCGAATTCAATACCGAGTGCGCACTGTCTGAGGTCGAGCATGGTATCACTCCTTGCCAAATTCTGTCTGTTTTGCAGGCGGACCTTCTGCCGCCAGTATCGTGCTTTTATTATACCAGACAGCGCGGCCGCCGACCAGTGCCTGCTGTTTTAAAAGGTGGATTTTTGTTCAAAAAAGTGCAGTCAGTCCTGCAGGGATTTGTAATAGAGCCTCATACCATGGGTCTGCCATCCGGCTTTTAAGGCAGCACCGCACAATTCCCGCCTTGCCACAAAAAAAATCCCCTAGAGAATGCCGCAAACCAACTTGGCTGCGTCATTTTCCAGGGGGATTTGGTTGGGCCGGCCGGATTTGAACCGACGGATGGAGGAGTCAAAGTCCTCTGCCTTACCGCTTGGCGACGGCCCATTATAAAAAGAAAAGACCGCGCAGGAACGGGCCTGAACGGTCTTTGGTGGGGTGCCTAGAGAGATTCGAACTCTCGGCCTCCAGAGCCACAATCTGGCGCGCTAACCAACTGCGCCATAGGCACCACATAATGCGCCCGAAGGGACTCGAACCCCCGGCCCACTGCTTAGAAGGCAGTTGCTCTATCCAGCTGAGCTACGGGCGCTTATTGCGGGTTCTGCCCACAAGGGACATACTGCGTAAGTTATTATAGCAACGCAATCGGTCTTTGTCAAGCTTTTTCGGTAAGTTTTTTACAAAATCGGCGGTTTTTGCTCTACAAAGTACACCTCATACCATTCTATAAAGCAGTAAAACGCCCATATCTTCGTCATAGCGTTTGTTTTTCCTGCCCGGTGGTCATCCAGCAGGGCGCAGAGCGCCCCGGTGTCAAAAAAGCGCTCGGCCACCGGGCCGGTGAATTTGGCCTTCACCCGCGCATAGTATTCGTCCTGCCGCAGCCAGTCGGCCAGCGGCACGGGGAACCCGCGCTTAGGGTTTGTGGCCAGCGCCCGGGGCAGGCGGCGTGCCGCAGCGGCGCGCAGGGCGATTTTGCCCCGCCGCGCGGTGCAGCGGTACCGCCGGGGCAGCCCCAGCGCCACAGCCAGCACCCGCCGGTCCAAAAACGGCACCCGCAGCTCAAGGCTGTGGGCCATACTCATCCGGTCCGCCTTGCGCAGAATGTCCCGCGGCAGCCATGTCTGCAAATCCACCCACTGCAGGGCCGTTGGCTCATCCAAGCCGCGCACCTTATCAAAATACGGCTTGCAGCGGCGGGCCGGGTCGGGCGTATTGGGCGAGCGCTTCAAATATTTATCGCGCTCCTGCGGGGTCTCAAACACATAGTTGGCCCGGGCGCAGCGCTGCCAGCGGGGCTGTGCGCCCCGGCGCAGAAAGCCGCACCCCGGCAGCAGGGCGGCCAGCGCGCGGCGCAGCGGGCGCGGCATCCGCTGCCACCCCTCGGCCCAGACGGCCTGCCGGTACAGCGGGTAGCCGCCGAACAGCTCATCCGCCCCCTCGCCCGACAGTACCACTTTTACACGCTGCCGCGCAGTTTTGCACAGAAAATACAGCGGCACCTCCGCCGGGTTGGGCATCGGCTCGTCAAGATACCACTGGATCGCGCGGTTGGCGTCAAAGAACGCCTCGGCTGTAACGGTCGTTTCGGTCAGGGGCACGCCCAGCGCCGCCGCTGCCGCGCGGGCGGCGGGCAGCTCGGAGTATTTTTCTTCCCGATAGCCGACCGAAAAGCACTGTACCGCAGGCTGATTGCGCGCTGTCTCCCGCACGACCAGCGAGGAATCCACCCCGCCGGAGAGAAAGCACCCGACCTCCACATCCGCGATGCGGTGGGCGGCGGCGCTATCCGCCAAAGCATCGCCGATCGCTTGCGCCCAGCTGCGCAGACTGCGGCCCCGCTGCACCCGAAAGCGCGGCGCGGCGTAGCGCTGCAGACTCACGCGGCCGTTTTGCCAGCACAGCGTATGGGCAGGCGGCAGCTCATACACACCCGCAAACAGTGTTTCCCGGTCGGGCAGGTACTCCATGCTGAGCCAGTCGGGCAGGCGGGCCTCGTTCAGCCGCTTTTCAAAGGCCGGGTGCGCCAGAAACGCCTTGATCTCGCTGGCAAAAAGCAGGCACGCCCCCTTTTGGTAATAGTACAGCGGCTTGATGCCGAAAAGATCCCGCGCGCAGAACAGGGTACCGGCGGCGCGGTCCCACAGAGCAAACGCGAACATCCCGCGCAGATGCCGGGGCAGCGCCGCGCCCCATGCCTCATACCCGTGCAGCAGGACCTCGGTGTCGGAGTCGGTGGCAAAGGTGTGGCCCAACCGGCGCAGCTCTGCGCGCAGCGGCTTATAGTTGTAGATCTCGCCGTTGAACACCACCACAAGGGTGCCGTCCTCGTTGAACATCGGCTGGCCGCCGCCGTTCACATCTATGATCGACAGACGGCGGTGGCCCAGCGCGGCGCGCGTGTCTGCATAATAGCCCTCACCGTCCGGCCCGCGGTGCCGGATAAGCTCCGCCATTGCCTTGGCCGTTTGCCGGGCCGATGCAGGGTCAAGGTATTCTGCCGTAAAACCGACGATGCCGCACATGGCTGCTGTCACCCCTTTTCCAATCGCTTTCGCTGCCCCTGCAGCTTGCGGGCATACCCGCATTGCCGCATCACAAACCAGATCCGCCGGGGCGCGCCCTCCCCCTGCCGCCAGCAGATGGGCGCTGGCTCTGCCGCGGCGGCGCAGGAGAGCGGCGCGGTGCAGCAGCAGCCTGCTGGGGCAGTGCCGCCGCACCACGCACCACGGCGCAGTGTGCCAGACAGCAGGGCGCAGCCGCGGCGGTGTGACAGGGCTGCGGCAGAGCAGATCCTCCACCAGCGGCCCTGCCAGCGGCGCACCCGCGGCATCGCAGTAAAACGACGCACGGCCCGGGCGGGGGTTCAGCTCAAACAGAACCGGCTCGCTGCGGCGGTCGTATTTCAAATCAAAATTGGCGTAGCCGCGCCAGCCCGCCGCCTGCAGCAGCCCCCGCAGGGTGTCCAGCAGGGCGGTGTCCTGCCGGACAGGCTCCACCAGCACGGCGGCATAGTTGCCGGTGCCCTCGGGCGTGCGCTCCTGCAAAAGGGGCTGGCCCTGCACAAGCCACGGCACGCTGCCATCCCGCGCACAGTAGGCATTCACGACCCCCAGACGGGTATCCGGGCCGGGGATGTACTCCTGCAGGAGGATAGCGCCGCAGTAGCTGCTGCGGCAGACTGCGTCCAGAACAGCGCCCAGCGCGGCAGCGTCCCCTGCCAGATACACCTTGCGTTTCCCGGGAAAGCGGCAGCGCGCCCACGCATCGGAGTCCGCCGGCTTGACGATGACCGGCCAGCCGAACGGCAGATCCGGCACCGTGCCGCCGGGGCAGAACACCACCGTTTGGGGCGTGCGCAGCCCGGCAGCGCGGCAGGCGGCGGCAAAGCGCTGCTTGTCGCTGAGTGCTTCAACGGCCTCGGGCGGCGGGCAGGCAAAGCGGTAGGCCTCGCGCAGGGCATCGGCATGGCGTGCCAGCAGGCGGGTGTAGCCGTCCGCACAGGGGACAAGCAGCCGCGTTTTGCCGGGATGCTGTGCGGCCAGACCGAGCAGCGTGGCGGTGAACACGGTATCCTGCGCAAACGCCGGGTCCTGCACAGCAACGCGGACAAGGCGGCTGCAGGCCAGCGCCGGCAGCGCGCGGCGGCAGACGGCAAGGCTGCGGACACCGCAGGTTTCATAAAAGCTGCGGGCCATGCCGTAGACATTGGCATCCCCGCCCAGCAGCACCGGCAGAATCTGCGGCATAAAAATCCCCCCTGTGGCAGTATATGCCGCAAGGGGGCGTTTATTCTTTTTGCCTTCTCCCATAGGGAGAAGGTGGCCTCGCAGGGCCGGATGAGGGGCAGGTATACCACAGCCGCCCGGCAAAATGGGTTCTGTTGGCAAGGCTGCCCCTCATCCGCCCTCGGGCGGGGCCTCGGGCACCTTCCCCCAAGGGGGAAGGCTTTCTGTTATTTCTCCGTCAGCGGCATTTCCTCCGTCCAGACATTTCCATTCGTGTCTGTCACACGCACAACGTACTTCGGCAGCGTCTCGCCGTCGTACTCCCAGCCGTTGATGACGGCATCATCGTAAAACGTGCCATTCCAGACGCTCTCGGTGCGGGAGGAATTGCCATAGCTGTACTCGCCCTCGCAATCCAGTACGGCGGTGGCTGTCGGCTCCCCGGCGTCGCCGTTCAGGCGCAGGTCGATTTCCACCTGCGCAAGCTGCATCCACGGCGGGGCGTCCACCTGCACCTCCACAGGGTAGCAGGTCAGGGTCAGGCGGTACTGCTTATTGCCGACCCGCCGCACGGAATACCCAAAGTCCAGACTGCTGCCTACCGCGCCCCAGATAATCTGCGGCTCGTTCATCTCGTCGTTGAAATCCACGGTCCCCAGCGTCTCGTTGGTGGTCACGCCGTCAACCGTCGACTGCACGCTCAATTCATAGGTGCTGCCCACCGTAAAAACGATACCGTCCGCCGCAAAGCTGCCGTCCGGCGCGGCGGTCATATCGTACAACCGCGTTTCATCACCGCAGCGCACGGCCAGCCGTGCGGTCGTGCCCGCGGCGGCTGTGCGCGGCGTAACCTGCACCTGCACAGGCATCCAGCTGCCCGCCGCGTCCCTGTGCAGCTTATCGGCAGGCAGCCAGCGCCAGTCCAGCACCGTGGTCTCCCCCATGCGGACGGCATCCTGCAGCTCTGAAATCTGCGCCGAAAGGTCTGCCTGCTGGGCCGCGTAGCTGGCTTGGATCGCGGCGTAATTCTGGTTCAGCGCGTCGATCTGCCGCTCATACTGCAGCGCCGTTCCGGCCAGCAGCCCCGCCAGCACAAGGAAGGCCGCGCCTGCGGCACCGCCCCACAGCCGTCGGCGGCGCCCTTCCTCGGCATCGCGGGCGGCCAGCAGGTCCCGCAGGGCGTCCAGCGTCACGGCGGGGGCTTCGGGGCTTTCGGCCTGTGCGCCCAGCAGCGCATCCACGCCGGTGCCCAGCTCCGCCGCCAGCGCCTGCAAATTGTCCAGCCCGGGCAGGGCGGTGTCCTTCTCCCACTTGCCCAGCGCCTGCCGGCTGACGCCGATTTTTCGGCCAGCGCCTCCTGACTCATTCCCTTTGCCTTGCGCGCGGTCTGGATGTTCTGTCCCAGTGTCATTGTCTCGCCCTCTTTCCGCTTTGTTCTGACAAGATTTTACCACAGCCTGTGGTAAAATGCCAGCAAGTCAAGTATACAAAACGGTAACGGCAGGTTGCTCTGCCGGGAAAGGACAACAATCTCATGTGCGGAATTGCGGGATTCATCGCCGGGCAGGGCGCGGCCGATGCCGGGGCGCTTGCCCCCATGCTGGCGCGCATCGCCCACCGCGGCCCGGACGGTCAGGGCACCTTTGTGGAGGGGCCTGCCGCCCTTGGCCACTGCCGGCTGGCGATCATCGACCTTGCTGGCGGTGCCCAGCCGCTGTACAGCGAGGATAAAAATCTGGTCATCGTTTTCAACGGCGAGATCTACAACTACAAAGCCCTGACCGCCGAGCTGACGGCGCTGGGCCACTGCTTTGCGACCCGCACCGACACCGAGGTCCTGCTGCACGGGTGGGAGCAGTGGGGCCGCGAGCTTTTGCCCCGGCTGCGCGGCATGTTTGCCTTTGCGCTGTGGGACCGCCGGGCCGGGACGCTGTTCTGTGCGCGGGACATGTTCGGCATAAAGCCGCTGTACTACTGCCGCTGTGCGGACGGCACGCTGCTGTTTGCCAGCGAGATCAAGGCATTTCTGGACCACCCGTCCTTTGAAAAGCGGCTGAACGCGGCGCAGCTGCCGCTCTACTTATCCTGCCAGTATTCGCCGGGGCGAGACACCTTTTTTGCCGGGGTGGAGAAGCTGCTGCCCGGGCATTTTCTTATCTTCTCTGACGGCATCGTGCGCACAACGCGGTGGGTGCAGCCCGCCTTTCTGCCCGGGGAGACGCCGGTCCCGCCGTCCGAGTTGGAGGCTGTTCTGCGGGACAGCGCCGCCGCCCACAAGGTCGCCGATGTCGAGGTCGCAGGCTTTCTGTCCGGCGGGGTGGATTCCGCCTACATAACGGCGCTGGCGCGCCCCGGCCGCACCTACACGATCAGCTACGCCGAGCCGCGCTATGACGAGTCCTTCCCCGCCCGGACGCTGGCGCGCAGCCTCGGCGTGCGCAACCGGGTGCGGCGCATCAGCCCCGGGGAGTTCTGGGACGCCGTGCCAGCCGTGCAGTACCACATGGACGAGCCGCTGGCAGATGCCGCCGCCGTGGCGCTCTACTTCCTGAACCGCGAAGCCGCGCGGGAGGTCAAGGTCTGCCTGTCGGGCGAGGGCGCAGATGAGCTGTTCGGCGGGTACAACATCTACCGCGACCCCTTCACCCTCCGCTGGTACGACCGGCTGCCGCCGTGGCTGCGCGGCGGTCTGGGCGCGGCGGCCGGGCTGCTGCCGCCCGGGCCGGGGGTGAATTTTCTGGTGCGGCGCGGCTGCCCGCTGGAGGAGCGGTATTTTGGCCCCACCGCCCTGATGACCGAGCGGGAAAAGCGCCGCCTGCTGGCCGACTATGAGGGGGACGGCGACCCGATGTTCCTGACGGAGGCCCTGTGGGACAGCACCGAGGGGCTGGACCCGGTGAGTCGGATGCAGCAGGTGGACATAAACCTCTGGCTGGCCGGAGATATCCTGCTCAAGGCGGACAAGATGAGCATGGCCCACAGCCTTGAGCTGCGGGTGCCGTTTCTGGACAGGGAGGTGTTTGCCCTGGCCGCCGCCCTGCCCGCCGCCGCCAAGGCCGATGCCCGCATGACGAAGATTGCCCTGCGGCAGGCGGCTGCACGCACACTGCCCCCGGCCAGCGCTGCCCGCAAAAAGCTGGGCTTTCCCGTGCCGGTGCGGGACTGGCTGCGGCAGGAGCCCTACACCAGCCGGGTTCGTGCCGCCTTTGCGCGCCCGGCGGCTGCGCAGTTCTTTCGGCCGCAGGTGCTGCATAGTATGTTAAACCGGCACCTGCACGGCGGCGACTGCTGGCGGCAGATCTGGTGCGTCTACAGTTTTCTGATCTGGTATGAGCAATTTTTTGGAGCGTGATGCCGAATGGATCTGCGCCGCCTTATCCGGGATACCGGCTGCCGGCTTTTGCGGGGGGATGCCCTGACCGAGATCACCTGCGTCTGCTGCGACTCCCGCAGCGCGGAGCCGGGGGCGCTTTTTGTCTGTCTGCCCGGCCGCCGCACTGACGGCAGCGTCTACGCCGCACAGGCCGCCGCAGCCGGGGCGGCGGCCGTGCTGTGCGCACCGGGCTACACCGGGAGCGATCTGCCCGACCGCTGCGCCGTTTTGCAGGCAGACGACCCGCGCCGCATGATGGCCGTGCTTTCGGCGCGGCTGTACGGCGACCCCGGCGGGCGGATGACGCTGGTGGGCATCACCGGCACCAAGGGCAAGACGACCACCGCCACCTGCTGGCGGCCATCCTGCAGGCGGACGGACGGCAGGTGGGGCTGATCGGCACAAACGGTGCCTGCTGGCCGGGGCACCGCCACGATCTGAACCACACCACGCCCGAGAGCTGTGACCTGCAGGCGCTGCTGCGCCGGATGGCCGATGACGGCTGCGACACCTGCATCATGGAGGTGTCCAGCCTCGGCATGAAAGCCGACCGCACAGCCGGGATAGCATTTGATACCGGGGTGTTCACCAATCTCTCCCCCGACCACATCGGCCCCGGCGAGCACGCCGATTTTGCGGAATATCTCTACTGGAAAAGCGCCCTCTTCCGGCAATGCCGCGCAGGAGTTTTCAACAATGATGACCCCTATGTGGGGGAAATCACGGCCGGATGCACCTGCCAAATGATAACCTACGGCATCACACATCCCGCCGATGTGCGGGCCGGGGCAGACTTCACCCTGCTGCGCACCGGCGGGCGGCTGGGGGCGGCCTTCACGGTGGACGGCGTACCCTACACCGTGGGAATGCCGGGGGCATTCAGCGTGCAGAACGCCTTGGCCGCGCTGACTGCGGCAAGGCAGCTGGGGGCGGGCGAGAATGCCATTCGGCAGGGGATGGCCCGTGCTGTGGTGCGGGGCCGTGTGGAGCCTGTACCGCTGGACGCGCCGTTCACCGTGCTGATCGACTACGCCCACAACGAGGCCGCCGCAGAGAGCCTGCTGCGCACGCTGCGGGCCTATAAGCCCGCACGGCTGATTGCCGTGTTCGGCTGCGGCGGCGACCGCAGCCGGCTGCGCCGGTTCGGGATGGGCAGCGTCTGCGCGCGGCTGGCGGATTTCTGCGTCATCACCGAGGATAACAGCCGCACCGAGCCTGTTGAGCAAATCCTGGCCGACATCCGCGCGGGGCTGCGCTTAGGCTGCCCGGCCACACCGTTTGCCGAGATACCCGACCGGCGGCAGGCGATCTATTACGCCCTCGACCACGCCCAGCCCGGGGATATTATTGCGATTTTAGGCAAGGGCCACGAGACAACAATCGAGCGCAACGGTGTCAGGGAGCCGTTTGTGGAAAGGGAGATCGTGGAAGAGTATTGGGAGGTGAAAAAGATATAAAGGCAAGGTTGCAAAGCCCCTCAGGCCTCGCAAGCTCGGCCAGCTCACGCAGTGGGGAGGTGGCCGAGTGTAACGAGGCCGGAGGGGCTTTACCCGTTCACGGGCGCTTGTAGGGCGGCCAGCCCTCTGGCCGCCGCGGAGGGGTCAAGACCCCTCCCTGCAAATCTACCGCAAAAGGGGTTGCAACGGCAAAGTTACGGGCCGGGCATGCCCGGCCCCTACCGCACAGCAAAAAACACCCCTGCGCCATCCCAAAAACGGCGCAGGGGTGTTGCCTATCCTTGTAAAATCAGACCAGCTTATACAGCCGGCCGCTGAACGGGGCCAGCGTCACCTTCAGCGTGCCGTCGCACGCCTTGCCGGCAGCCCGCTTCGGCTTTTCGGTCTTGCCGCCAAAGCACTGCCAGTCGGTGTCCAAAAGCAGGGTCAGCTTGCCGGTGCGGGGCAGGGTCAGGGTGTAATCCTCCAGCGCGGTATCGCCAAAGTTGAACGCAGCCAGCACAGCCCCCTCGTTCCCCTCGCGCCAGATGGCACAGGCGTCCAGCTCGGGGTGGGCGCAGTCAAGCCACTGGAACGCTGCCGGGTCATACTCGCGGCTCCAGAAGGCCTCGTTTTTGCAGTAGGCCTCGTTCAGCGCTTTGCGGTAGCGGTGAAAATCATCGTGGTTGGGGTACTTCAGCACCATCCAGTCCTGCTCGCGGCTCTCGTCAAATTCACGCAGCTGCGCAAATTCGTTGCCCATAAAGTCGAGCATCTTGCCGGGGTGGACCGCCATATACAGATACAGCGCCCGCGCCTGCGGGAACTTGCCCTCGTAGTCGCCGTACATCTTCTGTACGATGGTCGCCTTGCCGTGGACATTCTCGTCATGGCTGAACGGCAGGATGTAATGCTCGTTCCATGCATACATCATCGAGAAGGTCAGCTTGCCAAGATTTTCCCGGCGCTCCTCGCTGGTCTTTTTAAAGTAGTCCAGCGTGTCGTTCATCCAGCCGAGATCCCACTTGTAGTCAAAGCCGAGGCCGCCGTACTCCACAGGGGCGGTGACCTTGGGGAAGCTGGTCGAGTCCTCGGCGATGAGGACCGCCGTGGGATGGCGCTGCTGGAGCCCCTGATTCATCCCCTTCAAAAATTCCAGCGTTGAGCCGTTCACGCCGCGGTTGGGGTCGCCCTGCCAGTAGATCAGGCGGGAGACTGCGTCCATACGCAGGCCGTCCGCGTGGAATACCCGCAGCCAGTAATCGGCGCAGGACTGGATAAAGCAGCGGATCTCGCCGCGGGAGTGCATAAAGTTGCAGCTTCCCCACTCGCTCTGGCCCACGGCGGCGGCTGGGTACTCATACAGCGGGGTGCCGTCAAATTCCTTCAGGCCGTAGGCATCCACGGCAAAATGCACCGGCACAAAGTCGAGGATGACGCCGATGTCCTGCTTGTGGCAGGCGTTGACAAATTCGGCCAGCTCGTCCGGCGTGCCGTAGCGGCTGGTCGGCGCAAAAAGCCGGTGATCTGGTAGCCCCAGCTGCCGTCAAACGGATGCTCAGCCAGCGGCATCAGCTCAATATGGGTGAAGCCGTTCTCCTTACAGTAGGCGGGCAGCAGCTCGGCCAGCTCGGCATAGGTGTACCAGCTGCCGTCCTCCTTCTGCCGCCAGCTTCCGGCGTGGACCTCATAGATATTCATCGGCTTATCAAAACATTTTGTGCGGCTCTGCATCCATTTGTCATCGCTGAAGCCCTTGGGCGTATCGGTGACGATGCTGCGGCCGTCGGGGCGCAGCGTCATGGCGGTGCCGTAGGGGTCGCAGTGGGCCACGCTCTGGCCGTTTGCGCCGCGCACCCAATACTGGTAGACCATGCCCGCGTTGACGCCGGGGGCATCGCACTCCCACACACCGGGCTGGGTGCGGTGCATGTCAAAGGTGCCGGCCTCGGTCTCGACCGCGATATGCTGCGCGGACGGTGCCCACAGCGCAAAATGTGTGCCGCCGAAGTAGGTATGCGCACCGAAAAACTCATACGCATCAAAGGCGTACCCGGTGTAGAAATCCTGCATATTCATGATGAAAGTCTCCTGCTAAGAAGTCATGTATAATTCTATAACGCAGTAGGGGCGGGTTTTACTCCGCCCGTGCCCACTCGCGGCAGCTGTACCGTTGCTGGGCGGAGCAGAGCCCCGCCCCTACGTTCTCAATTTTTCTCTAAAAAAATTGTACCACACCCGGGGGTGTGGTACAATTCACAATATTGAACACGGTGTCTAAAATTAGATTTTCAGCAGCGTCCGTGCGATGTTGAAGTAGACGAGCAGCGTCGTGGTATCGACAATGGTGGTGATGAGCGGCGATGCCATGACGGCGG
>ENA-OUNH01000013-OUNH01000013.1-human-gut-metagenome-genome-assembly--contig:-NODE-13-length-71284-cov-4.993184_pt1 | contig 71284 bp, 78 predicted proteins | sample MGYA00242806_ERZ504814 | MGnify/ENA primary metagenome ERZ504814 (study PRJEB26092, sample SAMD00036389) | human gut metagenome | host: Homo sapiens | study: EMG produced TPA metagenomics assembly of...
AATAAGAACCGAAATTCCAATTGCTGTTGATTTCGGTTTCTTATTTATGTTTTATCATATACATAGAGTGTACAGTGGGCAAATAAATATATTGATAGCAGAGAGATGATGAAATATAATAGGTTCTAGAATATTAATTTAGTTCCAGACAAACAGAAATTTGTAAGGAAAAAACTGTTGTCGTATATTACTTAAATTGGAATCCTTTAACCTATAACAGGAAACAACCTACGGGAATTCCGATAGCCTTTATTTCCATCACATACATCAAAGACTAAATTCAAATTTAATTAGCGTGAAAAATTGCCAATAAAAATCCAGATACAGCCGCACTTCCAAAAGCAGCGCAGATGAATACAACAATTTCTGTCATACGTTCATTTCGACAGATCTTATTAAGCAGAGAATAAATCAAAAGTCCAACAATTCCCCCAACTGTATTCATGATTACATCCGTAATATCACTGCGTCCAATTGCCAAAACATACTGCAGAACCTCATAAATCAAGCTTACAGAGAAGAAAGACAACACTTTCTCAGACAAATTCCAACGTCGATACAAAACTCCAATATAAATTCCAAAAGGGCAGAAAACAAGAATATTATCGATCATCTCAGAAAAGTTGATTCGTCCATTTGTGATCATTGCACCTTTGAATGGAATCAGATTCAGGCTTCGTATCCCATGATCGATCGTGTCAAAAGAAACTGCCATCTTAAATAAGATGATCCAGGTTAGTGCTGCCAGATAAAATACAAATAATAAATGAAGTAAAAAAGTTCGTTTGTTTTTCATAAAGAAATCCCCCTTGATCGTTATGATATGATCTTAACAAAGAAAAGAAACGAATAAGTTGATGTTTTTCTTTCACTTTTCTTAAGACATAATGGAAAAATAGATAAAAATGGACAGATTTTTCATTTCCAATACGAAGTAATAAATAGACCGGTAAATAAAAGTACTGTATACAGTAAGATATGGAGGATAAATATGTGAAGATCACGGAACAAAATTTGATAAAACAATTAAAGAAGAAAAATCCACAGGCGATCGATTACATCATAGATCAATATGGAGGCCTGATCAAAACGGTACTTCTTAAAAATCTTTATGATCAGAAAGACCATTGGGAAGAGTGTTTCAATGATTGTCTGTTGGCGGTTTGGAATCATCCAGAAAGATTTGATACGAAAAAAGGAGATTTCAAAGCTTTTCTGTGTGCCATTGCAAAATACAAAGCGATTGATCTTCTTCGAAAGGAATTAAAAAGAACATCAAAAGAGATTAGCATGTATGAAGAAGAATCGATCAAAGAAATCAAACAACTGTATCAGGAAGAGCGAGGATTTTTACAAGCAGAAGAAGATGCATCCGATGAAGAATTGGGAAAACTGCTAAAATGTCTTTCGGAAGAAGATAAGGATTTATTTTACCGAAGATATGTAAAAGAACAGTCAGTTGCACAGATTTCAGTAGAAACAGGGCTGCACAGAGACCGTATTTACTCAAGAATTTCCAAAGGAAAGAAAAAGATTCGGAAATTTTCAAAGACAAAGATTACGGGGGTGAGGGTAATGAAACGAGAATATAGAGAAATCAATTTAGAAAAGTTTGTTCCAGAAGAGGAAGAAAAACTGACAAAAACAGAAAAAGAGCATATAAAGAAACAATTCTATGAAAGTACAGGAATTACAACAAAAGGACAACAAAAGAAGAAGCAGTTTAAGTGGTATTATATCCCTGCCGCATGTGTCGTATTTGGCTTGTGCGTGGCGATCACACCAATTAGGGATACCGCATTTGCAAAGGCATTAAAATCAATTGTCGGAATTGGCGAGCATCTTGGAAAAACAGAAGAAGATACTTATGTAACGCATGTAGATCAGGTAAAACAAGACAATGACATAACGATAACATTAAAAGATGCCATCGCAAGTGACCAGCAATTAAGGTGTTCTGTTCTGGTAACAAACAAAGACAAAACAAAGACAAAATTAAAAGATGTTCAGATGGAAGATATGAAGATAAACGATCAGGAACCAGAAGAAAACAGAGGATATGCAGTTTTAGGAAAAGAAAATGTTAAAAAAGGAACGATACATTTCTTATCAGTCAACTATCAACGGCAGGATATACCAGTAAATCCTAAAATATCATTAAAAGTCCGGGTAAAAAACAAGTTGTATCATTTTAAATTTGTATTAAAGAATCAAAGGTTCAAAAAAGCAACAAAAACAGTGAGCATCGATCAAGAAATCAAAGTAAAAGGCCAGACAATTCAATTAGATGATCTGATCGTAACACCAATTGACCAGATCATTACAATAAAAGTGCTAAAGAAACAGCAGACTAAGATAAAGAATGAAGAAATATTGTTGTCTGGAACCAATCAGAGAGGTGATAAAGTCTATTTTGAAGCTTTCTTGGATGAATTTACAGGAAATGAATATCTGTATGGAACAAGAGAAAATGATGATCAGATGACATATGAATTGGATGAAAAAGATCTAACGTACACATTGAAAACAGAAGAAGGGCAGAAGCTTAAGATCAAACCATGAAAACAAAAACCCCTGAAGAATTGATTTTCTTCAGGGGTTTTTGCAACTTTTATATTTATTTTAAGGTAGGTAGGATAGCAAGTTAAAATTTAAACCGCTTTCTTTATTGTATGATTGTTATTATTATATGTTTTGTTATATCTTACAGATATTCATGATCTGCAAGTACATTTAAGATGTTATGTCCTTCCTGAACACCATCAATGATTCTTCTAGCACGTACGCTGTCACCGATATTGATGATTTCAACGTTAGTATCAGCGAATGCTTCACGGATTTCATCAAGAACAGGAGCGTTTGCTCTCATTCCTAAGCATACGAATCCATAATCGAATGGAAGATCTTTTTCTTCTCCATTAGCTTTTACTGTGAATGCATCAGCTTTTACTTCGCAAAGAGCTGTTTCAGTCATCTGGTTTACATTGTGTTCTCTCATTAATGTGTTTGTTCCGCATTTAGATACTGGATCTAAGTCTTTACCAATCTGAGGCATCATTTCTACGATGCTTACCTGCGCACCTTTTGGAGCGAAGTATTCAACAACGTCAAGACCTACAGCTCCACCACCAACGACAACGACTTTCTTACCTGTGCAGTCTTCTGGATAATCAGCTAAGTGGTTGATCATTCCTGTGATAGAAGCTACTTTAGATCCTTCTTTGTCGATGTGGTCATGTAATCCTTTGATTGGTGGAAGTAAAGGATTAGAACCTGTTGAGTTTACGATGATGTTTGGATGCAGTGCTTTAATTAATGGCAGAGTTGCTTCCTGTCCTTTGAAGATAAACAGGTTTGTTAATTTAGAAGCACGGTGTACAAGGTAGTCAGGGAAGTCTCTTAAACGTTTCTTATCTGGAATCTTAGAGATTTCAACAGCTAATCCACCAAGGTGATCATTCTTTTCGAATAAGAATGTAGTACATCCAACTTCAGCAGCTGTACAAGCAGCTTCAAGACCAGCAGTACCACCACCGATAACAACAACGTTACAAGGTTTATTTACTTTTTCTTTTTATAGTCAAATCCAGAGTTTACAGTAGGGTTTACTGTACAACGGATTGGACGGTTAACTCCGATACGGTTTCCAGCACATCCGATGTTACAAGAAATACATTTTCTGATGTCGTCTTCATGTCCTGTAGCAACTTTTTTCACCCAGTGAGGATCAGCAATCAGTCCACGACCCATACCGATAATATCAGCATCTCCACGCTCTAAGATATCGTCAGCGACACGAGGATCACGGATGTTACCCATAGTTACACAAGGTTTGTTGTATTTTTCTCTGACAGCTTTTGCCATGTAAGATCTCCAACCATCTTTTAAGTAGTTGGCATCGATCTGGAACTGAAGAGAACCATTTAATCCAGCAGATACGTCAAATGCATCAACCTCTTCCTGGAAGTAAGAAAGTAACTCTAAAGTATCCTCTAATGTGTTTCCACCTTCCATCAGTTCATCAGCACTGATACGAACGAAGATAGGGAACATAGGTCCAACCTGTTTACGAACTTCTTCAACAACTAATTTTGTGAAGCGGGCACGGTTTTCTGGACATCCACCGAATTCATCTGTACGTTTGTTTGTTGTAGGAGACATAAACTGACTTAATAAGTAAGAATGTCCTGCATGGATCTCAACGCAGTCAAATCCACAAGCCTGTGCACGAGCAGCAGCTTCTCCATATTTTTTAACGATTTCGTAAATTTCTTCTACTTTCAGAGGACGAGGAATCTCTCCACCTGCTTTAGAAGGAATATCAGATGCAGATACTGGCTGCATATTTGTTCTCTTAGACTGAGCAGAAGCACCAGCGTGGTTTAACTGAACACCAACGCAAGCTCCGTGAGCGTGTAATGTTTCACATAATTTGAAGAAACGAGGCATATAGTTGTCATGATCGATACGGATCTGAGTTGTTCCGTTAGATCCAAGTGGTGAATCAACACTTGCGTTTTCAACCATGATCAGACCAACTCCGCCTTTTGCTCTTTCTGTATAGTAATCAATGTGTAAGAAACTCATTTCTCCTGTCTGTTCACCGTAGTTAGTTCCCATTGGTGTCATCATGATGCGGTTTCTCATTGTCATGTTCTTAATTGTTAATGGTGTGAAAATGTTTTTATAGTTGCTTTTCATTAGAATTGAACCTCCAAAAAATTAAATCCAAAAAATCAAAAAATTAAATTCCATATAATCCGAGGTTGTTAGAATCATAAAAATTGGGTGAATGATTTATGATGGCTTTAGTATAACACACGGTTAATTATTTAACAAATAAATCTTTTTTGAAGAATCAATAAAAAATATCTATTGTTTCTTTTGTGAATTCAATAAACTTACGAACAGCAGGGATCATCGGCATATTTTTAAGATAAGCCATATAAACAGTGTGGTAAGGTTTTACATTACTAAGATGTAGGATTTCCACATCATATGCCTGTAATGATTCTACATGTGCAACAAAACCAATCCCAAAATCTTCTGCAACAAGGGAAGCGATGGCATTTTCATCCGAAGATTCAAAAGCGATAGACGGTTTGATATGGTTTTGTTTGTAAATAGAATTAGTAAAACGTCCAAGACCAGAAGTCTTATCATAACCAATGACTGGATAATCCAGCAGATCCTCTAAAACGAGTTTCTTCTTATATTTTAAAGGATGCTCTGGCGGGGTAATGATCACCATTTCCTGATTAACAACTGGAACAAACTCAACTTCCGGTTCATCGGCAACGAGAGAACCAAAAACGACATCATATTTTTCATTTTTCAGATCCGCAATCAGATTTTTTGTGATCTCCTGACTTAGAGAAAACGTGATCTCATGATTTTCCTGCTGATTTAAGAAACTTCGTACAAGTCTTGGAATATAACTTTTGGCAAGTGGAAATACATATCCGATATCAATGTGCCCGCTGGAACTGCCAGCTAAGGATTTCATTTTATTTTCAGCAATTTTGATTTCATCTATAATACGATTGACATGTTCCAAAAAGATAGAGCCGTATTTGGTAAGTTCGATATTGCGTCCGTTTTTCTGAAATAAAGAAACACCTAATTCTTCTTCAAGATTAGCAATCGAACGGCTTAAACTAGGTTGAGAGATATTTAATTCTTTGGCTGCCTGATGATAATGTTGTAATTGTGCAACTTTTTGAAAATAGTACAGTTGATTTAAATTCATACATACCTTCCTTATTATAGCAATTAATGGTTAAGTTCATTATAACATGATTGATAGCCTGAAGCTATCAAAAAACACTAAAAGATATATTGGAAGTATCAATCAATATGGAATATAATATAGCCATAAGGTTGTTAAAAAATTAACTTTTGGGTAAATGAAACTTATAACAAGCATATTATTTAAGGAGTAAAATTATGGCAGAGAGAATTACAGGACATACTGAATTAATCGGATTAATGGCTTATCCAATCAGACATTCAAGCTCACCTGCAATGCATAATGAAGCATTCGCAACATTAGGACTTGACTATGCATACTTAGCATTCGAAGTTGACAACAGCACATTAGAGGATGCAGTCAAGGGACTTCGTGCTTTAAAGATGGTTGGATCTAACGTATCAATGCCGAACAAAACAGTTGTAGGACAGTACTTAGACGAGTTATCTCCAGCAGCTAAAATGGCAGGAGCTGTTAACACGATCGTAAATGACAACGGAAAACTGATCGGACATATCACAGACGGTATCGGATACATGCAGTCATTAAAAGACAACGATATTGACGTGATCGGTAAAAAATGACAATCGCTGGTGCTGGTGGAGCTGCGACAGCGATCGAGATTCAGGCTGCATTAGACGGTGTCAAAGAAATGTCAATCTTCAACATCAAAGATAAATTCTGGGCTAATGCTGAAGAAACAGTAAAGAAGATCCGTGAAAACACAGATTGTATCGTAAATCTTTACGATCTTGATGACAAAGATAAATTAAGAGAAGAAATCGCAGACAGCTACTTATTCGCACAGGCAACTGGTGTAGGAATGAAACCATTAGAAGGACAGACAGTTGTTCCTGATGAAACATACTTCCGTCCAGACCTGATCGTAACAGATACAGTTTACGCTCCAAGAGAGACAGAAACATTAAGACTTGCTAAGAAAGCTGGATGTAAGACAATGAACGGTCTTGGAATGATGTTATTCCAGGGAGATGCTGCTTTCCACTTATGGACAGGAAAACATATGCCAATCGACCATATGAAAGAAGTATTAGATATCAAATATGACTAGGATCAGTCATAACCATATAGCAAACGAGAGGAATTATTAAAATGGATAAAAAATACATGCCAAGTGCCTTAGTTCTTTATCTGAACTATTTCATTCATGGAATCGGATGTTCCATCTTAAGTCAGCAGGTAGTAAAAGAAATGCTCGCAAGCCAGTGGGGATTAAAAGATGTTATGGCAGTAACATCCATTGCAGCAGCATTAGGATTGGGACGTTTGATCTCCCTTCCATTTGCAGGACCTTTATCTGATAAATTAGGACGTTCGTTTTATCAGTGATCATTGGATGTGCTTCATACGTTATTTTCTTAGTAGGGATCGCATTCTCACCAAACACAACAATTGCTTATATCGCAGCAGTTCTTGGTGGTATCGCGAACTCATTCTTAGATACAGCAACATACCCAGCTGTAACTGAAATTATTTACAAATATACAGGTATCGCAACAATGGGGATCAAATTCTTCATTTCTGTTGCACAGTTATTAATGCCTTTCTTCTTAGGTATTGTAGCAGGAACAAGCATGTCATACTTAATGCTTCCAGTTATCGCTGGTGTATGCATCGGTATCATGGGAATCTTAGCAATCTTTGCTCCATTCCCAGCAACATCTGAAGCAGGAAAATCTGAATCTTTCATCAGCAACTTAAAGAATGCACATTTCTCTATCGAGAGTATTGCATTGATCCTGATCGGATTCACAAGTACAGCTACATTCCAGTTATGGTTAAACTGTGCTCAGACATTTGGTACTGAAATTGCAAAAATCCCATCTCAGAACGTATCTGTGATGCAGACATACTATTCTGCAGGTACAATGGTAGCATTATTCGTAACAAGTGTATTGATCACAAAATTCAAACAGGTAAGATTCCTAGTGATCTACCCAGCGATTTCTCTTGTAATGTTAGCATTAGTTTACATTATTAAGACACCTATGATCTGCTATGTTGGAGCATTCGTGATCGGATATGCAGCAGCAGGTGGAGTCCTTCAGATGGCTACAGCCGTTGTCAATGATCTGTTCCCTAAGATCAAAGGAACGATCACAAGTTTAGTTATGATCGCATCAAGCTTATGTAACTACACAATCCTAACAGCAGCTGCAAAAATGACATCTACAAGCGTAATTATGATGAATATTGTAATTACAGCAATCGGAATCTTATTAGCACTTTTCGTAAACGTACGTTATGGTGTATTATTAAAGAATGCAGAAGAAGCATCTAAAAATTAATTAGTATTGGTAACAGGAACTCCCGAGGTTTATGCTTCGGGAGAATGTTCAGACAATAGGAGGAAATTGTCAATGAATACAGTAAAAGTAAGAAAAATTGAAATCGGAAGCGGAGTTCCTAAAATCTGTGTACCTATCGTAGGGGTTACAAAAGATGAGATCATCGCAGAAGCGAAAACATTTGACAGCATCCCAGTAGACGTTGTTGAATGGCGTGTTGACTGGTTCGAAGGAGTATTCGAATTTGATAAAGTAGAAGATGTATTAAAAGACTTAAGAGAAGCTTTAGGTGAAACACCAATTCTTTTCACATTCCGTACATCAAAAGAAGGTGGAGAAAAAGCAATCGAAGCCGAACCTTATAAAGAATTAAATATCGCTGCTGCGAAAACAGGATATGTTGATCTTGTAGACGTAGAAGCATTTACAGGGGATGAGATCGTAAAAGAGATCGTAGCAGCAGCTCACGAATGTGGAGTAAAAGTTGTTGCATCGAACCATGATTTTGACAAAACACCTGAAAAAGATGAAATCGTAAGAAGACTTTGCAAAATGCAGGAACTTGGTGCTGATATCCCTAAGATCGCAGTTATGCCAACTTGCAGACGTGACGTATTAACACTTCTTTGTGCAACAGAAGAAATGTATACAGAACATGCAGATCGTCCGATCATTACAATGTCTATGGCAGGAACAGGACTGATCAGCCGTCTTTGCGGTGAAGTATTTGGATCTGCTTTAACATTTGGAGCAGCGAAGAAAGCATCTGCACCTGGACAGGCAGCAGTCAATGACTTAAATAATATGCTTCAGTTCCTTCATGAAAATCAGGGATTATAAGAACTGAATCTTTAAAAATTAAATGCAGAAGAGGAGAAGATTCTTGGTTATTCTTTTCCTCTTTTTAAATATATAAAAATATTTGCTGAAATCCTATTTTTCAGTATAATTTAGTAGAGCAAATTGTTAAAGTTTTGCCATAGTTTGTGAAAATAAAGACTTTTGTTATAGAAAGTAGAAAGAGGTGAATCATGCTAAAATGGCTTGATGAGAATCTGGAAGAATTTCTGATGGTAGCATTATTGATTGCAATGACAGTGATCATGGGAATCCAGGTATTTGCAAGATATGCACTTGGAGCTTCTCTTTCATGGTCAGAGGAACTGACAAGATATTTGTTTATCTGGTCAGGCTTTATCAGTGTTAGTTATTGTACTAAGAAATGTATTTCCATTAAAATTGAACAGTTTGTAGCAATGTTTCCAAGAAGAGGGAAAGCATTGTTCAAAGTGGTGAACCACACGATCGAACTTGCCTTGTTTTTATATCTGATTCCATATGCAGTTCTTTATCTAAAGAGTGCATTTGAAAGTGGACAGGTAAGTCCCGCATGTCAGATTCCAATGTATTATATTCAGGCAGCCCCGCTGTTTAGTTTTGTTTTAGTAGCATTTCGTATCATCCAGCGTTGGATCATTGAATTTAAGATTGTGATCCGCAAAGATGAAGAAAAGGAGGAAAAATAAATGTCAGCAGCAGTCGTATTTTTACTCTTCTTTATTTGTCTGATCATTGCAATTCCGATTTCGATCGCCCTTGGGATTGTATCTGTACTTCCAGGAGCATTTGATCCATCATTTACAGCAAGCGGGACATTTGTCATTCGTTCTATGCTTGGAGGAATTGATAGTTTCCCATTACTTGCAGTTCCAATGTTTGTATTATCTGGAATGATCATGGCAAAAGGGGGAATCTCTAAGAAGATTTTTGACGTTTTTGCGTTTTTTATAGGAAAATTAACGGCAGGAATGCCATGTGCAGTAATTGTAACCTGTTTATTTTATGGAGCAATCTCAGGATCTGCACCTGCAACTGTAGCAGCAGTAGGAAGTATGACAATTCCAATCTTAGTTCGTTTAGGATATGACAAGTCATTTTCAACAGCAATCGTAGCAGTTGCGGGTGGGCTTGGAGTTATCATACCGCCAAGTATCCCATTTATCATGTATGGTATGGCATCCGGGGAATCTGTAAGTGATCTGTTTATGGCAGGAGTTGTACCAGGATTATTGATTGGTGCCTTATTGATGGTGTATGCCATTTATTATTGTAAAAACATGGAGAAGATAAGGAAAAGATCGCAGCAGAGATCGATCAGTTACATGCAAAAGGATTTATTGGAGTATTTAAAGAAAGCTTTTTTGCAATCTTAAGTCCGGTTATCATCCTTGGATGTATTTACACAGGAATCGCATCCCCAACAGAAGCAGCGGTTATTTCTGTATTTTACTCTTTAGTAGTCAGTTTATTTATCTATAAATCCATGAAATTTAAAGATATCTGGGGAATCATGGTAGAAGGTGTGAGAACATATGCACCTATTCTGTTTATCTTGGCAGCATCCATTGCATTCTCAAGAGTATTAACATTGATGCGTGTACCACAGTCCATTAGTGCATGGATCTTAGGTAACTTCCATAATAAGATTGTGATCTTGCTTGTGATCAATATATTCTTGTTGATCGTAGGTATGGTCATGGATACGACACCAGCGATTCTTATTTTGACACCAATTTTATTACCGATCGTTACAGCAATCGGTATGAATCCGATTCATTTTGGTGTTATGATGGTTGTAAACCTTGCAATTGGTTTCGTTACACCACCAATTGGAGTCAACTTATTTGTGGCATCATCCTTAACGGATATTCCAGTGATGAAGATCGCACAGAAAGCAATGCCGCTGATTATCTGCTTCCTGATCGCATTACTTCTGATCACATTTATTCCACAGATCAGTCTGGCACTTTTATAAGGAGGTTTAGGATTTCATGAGAAAAATCATAAAAAGATCCGTCGTAGTTCTTCTTGCAGGAGTCTTATTATTCAGTTTATCCGGATGTAAGAAGAAACAAAAGAAAGACGAAGTACAAAGATATGCATGGCCGCTTGGAACTTCCAGTCCGGAAGATACGGTAACACAGCTTTATGCAGAGAAGTTTGCAAAAGAAGTTTCCAGATTAAGTCATGGAAAGATGAAGATCGAAGTTTATCCAAACAGTACACTCGGAGGAGACCGTGAGCTTCTTGAGAGTTGTAAAGATGGGGATATCCCATTTGTCGTACAGAATACTGCACCACAGGTAACATTTCTTCCAGATACCGCAGTATTTGACCTGCCAAGTGCATTTACAACGATCCAACAGGCACGAGCAGCTGTTGATAATGAAGAGTTCTATCAGAAGATGGAGAAAGTATATCAGAAGGGTGGATACAAATTACTTGGATATGCCGATCAGGGATTCCGTGTTATGTCTACCAATAAGAATGTTAAGAGTATTAACGACTTCAAAGGGCAGAAGATCCGTACGATGGAGAACAGCTATCATTTGAAGTTCTGGAAGACACTTGGAGCGAATCCAACACCAATGACGTTCAGCGAAGTTTATATCGGACTTCAGCAGGGAACGATCGATGCACAGGAGAATCCTTACGAAGTTATCGTTTCCAGCAAATTATATGAACAGCAGGATTATGTTGTAGAGACAAACCATTTGCCACATTATATTTCGCTGATCGTCAGTGATGAATTCTATAATAATCTGTCAAAAGACCAGCAGAAGATCATCGATCAGGCATCACAGACAGCGAAAGTGTATGCGAGAGAAGCATCTGATAAGCGAATTGCAGACCGTATCAAGATCATTGAAGACAGTGGTACAAAGATTGTGAAACTTGATACAAAGACACAGAAAGAGATGCGTAAGCAGGCACAGCCAGTTTATGATGCGATTAAGAAGAGTATCTCAAAAGATATTTATAATGCATATTTAAGTGGTGTAGAGAAATAAAATGAATGATATGAGACTAGAATTTTTGAAAAAACTGGTCTCATATTTTGTTTTCTTCTTGCTAATTGTAAAAAGCTGTTATAAAATAAACAAGATTGAACAATGTAAAGATGTAAAAAGGAAGATAAATTATGTTTCAGAAATTCTACCCGTCCGAAGATATCAGAAGTACTTATGATATTGATTTCGAACGATACTACAAAGAAGGATATCGAGGAGTGATCTTTGATGTCGATAATACGTTAGTACCACACAATGCACCAGCAGATGAACGTGCAAAGAAGTTATTTAAGAGACTGGATGCGATGGGGATGCAGTATTGTTTTACAAGTAACAACAAAGAACCAAGAGTGAAAGCGTTCTGCGAGGCAGTTGGTGGAAAATATTATGTATACAAAGCAAATAAACCATCGATCAAAGGATATGAGACAGCAATGAAATTGATGGGAACGGATAAGAAGAATACATTCTTCGTTGGAGATCAGTTGTTTACAGATGTTTATGGAGCGAACAGAACAGGTATACATAGTATTCTTGTAACACCGATGAATCCGAAAGAAGAGATTCAGATCGTCATAAAGCGTTATTTTGAAAAGATTGTGTTGTGGCAGTACCGTAAGAAAAAACATTAATGAAATAATAAAAAACATGGGTCAGATCTTTGTTATCTGGTCCATGTTTTTATATATTTACAATATATTTCTTATCTTTTAAAGAAAGGTTTGAAATCAAAATTATGATCTTAGATAAAATCCTGACGTTCTAATGCAACTAAAATGTCACGACCTTCTTTTACACCTTCGATGATACGACGTGTCTGAGCACTGTCACCGATATTAAGTACTTCAACACCTTCATAGATGAAGTGGTTGTATAATTCCTGAAGAGAAGGAGTTGCAGACTGCATTCCAAGACATACAAATCCATAATCGAAGTCTAATTCAAGATCTTTATAATCATGTCTTACAATAAAGCTGTGATCTTTAACTTCTAATAAAGAAGCATTTGGATACTGATTTACTTTATTCTTATTCATGAATTCGATAGAACCAGTCTTAGTGATAAAGTCAAGGTTCTCACCAAAGTGAGATTTCTGCTCAACGATCGTTACATCAGCTTTTCTAGGAACAAAGAATTCAACAACGTCAAGTCCTACGTTACCACCACCGATCACAACAACTTTCTTACCAGATAAATCTTCTGGATAAGAATCTACGTGATCTACCAGATCAAAGATCGTAGATACATTACCTGCTTCTAAGTTCTCCTTTAATCCAGGGATATTTGGAAGAAGAGGAACGGATCCTGTTGCGTTAACAACGATATCTGGCTTGAAACCTTCGATAAATTCGATAGAAGCCTCTGTATTCTTACAGATAAACAGGTTCTTAAGTTTCATTGCACGACGTTCTAAGTACTGAGGGAAATATCCAAGACGCTGTTTGTTAGGCATCTTGCCTACACGTCTGGCAAGTCCACCGAGTTCTCCTGATTTCTCGATCAGAACAGTTGCACATCCAACTTCAGCAGCTGTACATGCAGCTTCAAGACCGGCAGTACCACCACCAACAACAACAACGTTACATGGTTTCTTTAATTTCTTATCTTTATATAATGAACCTGAAACAAGAGCAGGATTGATGCTGCATCGGATAGGTTCATCCCCTAATGTTGCTGTACATCCATTGTTACATGAGATACAACGATTGATATCATCTGTGTTACCAAACTGAACTTTATTTACCCATTCAGGATCAGCGATCAGTCCACGTCCGATTGCGATCAGATCTGCTTCACCATCTTCAAGAATACGGTTTGCAACTTCTGGTTCACGGATATTACCGCTTGTCTGACAAGGCTTTCCAGTCTTTTCTTTGATTGATTTAGACATATAAGATTTCCATCCATCTGGAAGATAATCTGCATCATACTGGTACTGGATAGAACATGTAAGTCCAGCAGAAACATCAAATACATCAACGTAATCTTTGAAATATTCAACGATCTCTAATGTATCATCTAATGTGTTACCACCTTCAGCAAGTTCATCAGCACTGATTCCTAAGAAGATAGGAATATTTTCACCAACTGTCTCACGAACAGCTTTTAATACTAATGTAGTGAAACGTGCACGATTCTCTTTGGATCCACCAAATTCATCAGTACGGTCATTTGTTGTTGGAGATAAGAACTGGTTTAATAAATAACCATGTCCAGCCTGAATCTCAACAGCATCAAATCCTGCTGTAACTGCACGTTTTGCTGCTTCAGCAAATTTATCAACGATCGTGTAGATTTCATCTGTTGTTAAAGCACGAGGAATATCACCACCAACTCTGGATGGAATATCAGATGCAGATACTGGCTGGATGTTTGTCATCTTACCATTTGCTACAGAACCAGCATGGTTTAATAAGATGCTGATTTTGGATCCGCAGTCATGGATGCTTTCACATAATCTGTATAATCCAGGAATATAGTTATCGTGGTCGATACGAAGCTGGTATGATCCGCTTGCTCCCTGTGGTGAATAAACACTCGCAGCTTCAATTGTGATCAGACCTGTTCCGCCCTTTGCACGCTGTTTATAATAATCAATGATTCTCTCATTTACTTCTCCGGTATGCTCAGCAAAATTTGTTCCAATGGGAGTCATGACAATTCTGTTCCTTAATGTCATAGATTTTACTGTGTACGGTTCAAATAATTTACGGAAATTCTTTGCTGCCATAATTATGATCCTCCAATTTGCTTAATAGTTTTCTAAAAATAATTATAGCAAAGTAGATATATAAATGCAATGAAGAATATGGTATACTATCCATAAATAAATTTTATGAATTGAAAGGGAATAGATTATGAATTTGAATCATTTGTACTATTTTCGGGCATTAGCTAAGGAAGAACACTATACTAGAACTGCAGATATGCTGTCCATTACGCAGCCAAGTTTAAGTCATGCGATCTCATGTCTTGAGAGTGAATTAGGAGTGAAATTATTCGAAAAACAGGGGAGAAATGCAAAATTAACGAAATATGGAGCATTGTTTTTACGTTATGTGGAGCAGTCGCTGGATATGTTGGATGAAGGAAAAAGGGTGGTAACAGAAACATCAGGAACCAGCGGTGGATTTATTGATATGGGGTATATCTTTACTTTGGGAAGTCATTTTATTCCAAATCTGATCAAAGGTTATCTGGAAGAAAAAGGGAAGAATCATATTCATTTTTCATTTGGACAGGGAACGACGAAGAAAATCGTGGAAGAATTAAAAGATGGGAAATATGATCTTGCATTTTCTTCTTATGTGGAAGGGGAAGATGAACTTGAATTTATTCCGGTTGGTCAGGAAGAACTGGTTTTGATCACACCAAAGGACCATCCATTGGCTCAAAAGGAAGAAATCGATCTTCTGGATACAATTGAATATGATTACGTATATTTTACAAAGAACAGTGGATTAAGGCCAGTGATCGACAGTTGTTTTTCAAGGATTAAAAGGCAACCAACGATTGCATATGAAGGGGAAGAAGATTCTTCTGTTGCAGGGCTTGTTGCAGCAGGATTTGGAATTGCGATCGTTCCAAAGATTCCGCTTCTTGATACAATGGATGTGTGTGTTCGTCCGATCATATCACCAGAGATCGAACGATATATATATCTTGTACTAAAAAAGAAAATATCTGACACCGGTTGTGAAAGATTTTATTTCATTTATTACAGATCAAAGTGAATTTGCCTAAATTATAGAGGCAATGAATTGAAAAATATAGGAATGTATGATATACTGAACAAGACCACACTTCGTTATCTGAGAAGTATGGGGACATTTAGTATAGAAAAGGAAAGAACAAGAAGATGAGTCAGTTAGAAGAGATTAGAGAGAGATTAGATCTGTGTGATAAGAAGATTGTCTCTGTATTAGAAGAGAGAATGGATATCATCAAAGAGATCATGGTCTACAAGAAAGAGAATGGATTGCCAATCCTTCAGCCAGAACAGGAAAAGAGACAGCGTAAGATGCTGCTCACACATGTGGATGAGAATACCTATAAGGATGAGATTCTTGATATATTTACTTATATTGTAGAAAACAGCAGAAGAATTCAGGCAAAGACATTATTTACACATAACATCTTATTGATCGGATTTATGGGAGCAGGTAAGAGTACTGTTTCTACATATCTAAGTAAGATCCTTGCATCTCCACAGGTAGAGATGGATGAAGAGATCGTGAAGAAAGAAGGAATGTCTATCAATAAGATTTTTGAAGAATATGGAGAGACATATTTCAGAAACTGTGAGACAAACCTTTTGATTGAGCTTCAGAAGAAGAATAACCAGATCATCTCCTGTGGTGGTGGAGTTGCGCTTCGTGATGAGAACGTTGCTGAGATGAAGAAGAATGGAAAGGTCGTTTTATTAACAGCATCTCCAGAAGTGATCTTAGAGCGTGTCAAAGACAATGATGACAGACCATTATTACGTGGGAATAAGAATACTGAATTTATTTCTAATATGATGGAACAACGCCGTCCAAAGTACGAAGCGGCAGCAGATGTTGTAGTGAACACAGATTATAAGACTGTGGAAGAGATCGCAGAAGAGATCGTTGTGAAGTTAACAAGAGATGCAGATTAATCAGTAACATACAAGTTTTGCCCCTGTTTATGGGCAGATGGAGGATGAGCGAATGCATGGATTTACCCAGTATACACCAACAAGAATCATTTTTGGAAAAGAGACACAGAAGCAGGTAGGAGAACTTGCGAAAAGCCTGAAAGCTTCCAAAGTATTCGTTGTCTATGGTGGAGGAAGTGTTGTAAGAAGCGGATTACTTGATGAGGTAACTGCTTCATTAGAAGAAGCCGGTCTTGAATATATGACAGTTGGAGGCGTGAAGCCGAATCCAAGGCTTTCATTTGCGAGAGAAGCAGTGAAGAAATCCATTGAATTTGGAACGGACTTTGTATTGGCAGTAGGTGGAGGAAGTGTGATCGATACCTCAAAGGCTGTTGCACATGGAACAGCGAATCCGGATACAGATATCTGGGAGTTCTGGTCTAAGAAACAGACAGTGAAGAAATCTCTTCCTGTTGGAGTTGTATTAACACTTGCAGCGGCAGGAAGTGAGACAAGCGATTCAGCAGTACTTACGAATGAAGAGACGAAGATCAAGAGAGGTCTTTCCACAGATTTCAACCGCCCGGCATTTGCGATCATGAATCCTGAACTTACATATACATTACCAAAGTATCAGGTAGGATGCGGCATTGTGGATATTATGATGCATACATTGGATCGTTATTTTACACAGACAGAGAATAATGAACTGACAGATGAGATTGCAGAAGGTCTGCTTCGTACAGTGATCAGAAATGGTGCGGTTGCGATCAAGGATTCACACGATTATAATGCGATGAGTGAGATCATGTGGGCAGGAAGTCTTTCACACAACGGAATTACAGGACTTGGAGCTGAGAAAGACTTTGCAGTGCATCAGTTAGGACATGAACTGAGTGCGAAGTTTGATATTGCACATGGGGCAAGTTTATCCGCTGTCTGGGGAGCATGGGCAACTTATGTATATGATGCAAAACCAGCCAGATTTGCGCAGTATGCAAGAAGAGTCTGGAATGTAGAAGAAGCTGACGATGTGAAGGCAGCACAGGAAGGAATCCGAAAAACAGTTACATATTTTGCATCACTTGATATGCCGACAAGTTTTCGTGAGGCGAAAGAAATTGGTTCAAAAACAGACGAAGAAGTGAAGCAAATGGCACATGGATGTTCCTATGAAGGAACCAGAACGATCGGTTCATTTAAGGTCTGTGATGAGAATGACATATACGAAATCTATAAATTAGCAAATAAATAGTTGATTCAACTATAGATTTAAGATAAAATAAAAAAGATATAATTTAAGGAGGACAATTATAATATGGTTACAGCAGGAGATTTTAAGAATGGATTAACAATTCAGTTCGAGAATAATATTTACCAGATCATCGAATTCCAGCATGTAAAACCTGGAAAGGGAGCAGCGTTCGTACGTTGTAAATTAAAAAATATCAAGAACGGTGGAGTTGTTGAGAAAACATTCCGTCCAACAGAGAAATTTGAAAACGCTCATATCGAACGTAAAGAAATGCAGTATCTGTACAATGATGGAGAATTATTCTACTTCATGGATAACGAAACATTTGATCAGATCGCATTAGGACCAGATGTTATCGGAGATTCTTTAAAATTCGTTAAAGAAAACGAAAACGTTACGATCGTTTCTCACGCAGGAAATGCATTCCAGGTTGAGCCACCAATCTCTGTAGAATTACTTGTTACAGAATGTGAACCAGGAGAAAAAGGAAACACAGCACAGGGTGCTACAAAACCATGTATCGTTGAAACAGGTGCTCAGGTAATGGTACCATTATTCGTTAACGAAGGTGATACGTTAAAGATCGATACAAGAACTGGAGAATATTCTTCAAGAGTATAATCTTGTTATGAAAGATAAGAATCGTGGAATTATATGCATCATACTGTCAGCTTTTTCCTTTGCCCTTATGGCATTGTTTTTAAAGCTGTCAGGAGATCTTCCAGCGATCGAGAAGAGTTTTTTCCGCAATTTAGTTGCGGTGGTCATTGCATTTATCATGATCATTCGTAGCAAGGAAAAGATTCAGATTCAGAAAAGAAATTTGCATTGGTTTATTCTAAGGTCCCTTTTTGGGACCTTAGGTATTTTCTGCAACTTTTATGCGGTAGATCACCTGGTGCTTTCAGATGCTTCATGTCTAAATAAGTTATCGCCATTTTTTGTTATTGTATTTTCTTATTTAGTACTGAAAGAGAAGATCACACCGACACAATGCGCATGCGTGATCGCAGCTTTTGTCGGTAGTTTATTTATTGTAAAACCAAGTTTCGCAGGCGGGATGACACCAGCAGCTGTGATTGGCTTTGCAGGGGGAATGTGTGCAGGTTTTGCATATACCTGTGTGAGAAAACTTGGACTTAGAGGAGAAAGAGGACCAATGATCGTGCTTTTCTTCTCAACATTTTCTATGTTGGCGTGTGTACCATATTTGATCATGGATTTTCATCCGATTTCAGCAAGGCAGATATTCTTTTTGTTATTAACAGGATTAGCTGCTGCAGGAGGACAGTTTGGAGTCACAGCGGCATATACGTATGCACCAGCAAGGGAAATTTCTGTATATGATTACACACAGATCATGTTCTCAGCAATTATGGGGCTTCTCGTTTTTGGACAGCTTCCAGATATGCTGAGTTTTGTAGGATATTGTGTGATCATTGCAGCAGGAGTGATTATGTTTCTTTATAATAAGAGACGTGGAGGAAATTAGATGAAATTCATATCATGGAATGTCAATGGGATCAGAGCATGTGTGAAGAAAGGATTTTTGGATTTTTTCAATGAGACAGATGCCGATATTTTCTGCATTCAGGAAAGTAAGATGCAGGAAGGCCAGCTTGACCTGAATCTTCCGGGATATCACCAGTACTGGAATTATGCAGTGAAGAAGGGATATTCAGGAACAGGCATTTTTACAAAAGAAGAACCGATCAGCGTTTTTATGGTCTTGGGATAGAAGAACATGATCAGGAAGGACGTGTGATCACACTGGAGTTTAAAGATTATTACTTTATCACAGTGTATACACCGAATTCACAAAGTGAACTGGCAAGACTTTCTTATCGAATGAAGTGGGAAGAGGATTTTCTTGCTTATTTGAAGAAGTTAGAAGAGAAGAAGCCGGTGATTTTCTGCGGAGACTTGAACGTGGCAGTAGAATCCATAGATCTTAAGAACCCAAAGACAAATAGAAAAAATGCTGGTTTCACGGATGAAGAACGTGAAAAAATGAGAACAATCCTTAGCAATGGATTTATCGATACCTTCCGTTATTTATACCCAGACCAGACAGGAATCTATTCCTGGTGGTCTTACCGCTTCAATGCGAGAAAGAATAACGCAGGGTGGCGCATTGACTATTTTATTGTATCAGAGTGTTTAAAAGATCGTATCAGTGATGCGAAGATCTTAACAGATGTGATGGGATCAGATCACTGTCCGATCGAGTTGGATTTCAAATGAAAATTACAGACTGTGGATTGAAACAGATAATAAGAACAGAAAGGGGTAAAATCAGATGGTAGAATTAACAAACAAAGAATTCTTTCAGGATTTAGATCAGACAATTGCAGCTCAATTATTTGAACAGACAACGTATCCATGGGAGATTCTTCCATTGATCAAAGATTTTGTACTGGAAGTTGGACCAACACTATCAGTAGATGAATATGATCAGGTAGAAGAAGATGTATGGATCGCGAAAAGTGCAACGATCGCCAAGACGGCAACGATCAATGGACCAGCGATCATTGGTCCAGATACAGAAGTGCGCCCAGGAGCATTTATCAGAGGAAATGCATTGATCGGGGCAGGATGTGTTGTAGGAAATTCTACAGAGATCAAGAATGATATTTTATTTAATAATGTTCAGGTGCCTCATTACAATTATGTAGGAGATTCTATTTTAGGATATAAGTCTCATATGGGAGCTGGATCCATCACATCGAATGTAAAATCTGACAAGACAAACGTTGTGATCAAAAACGGAGAAGAAAAGATTGAGACTGGAAGAAAGAAGATCGGTGCGATCTTAAGTTCTCGTGTAGAAGTAGGATGCGGAACTATCTTGAATCCAGGATCAGTGGTTGGTCATGATACCAATATTTATCCATTATCTATGGTACGTGGATGTATCGCACCAAACAGCATCTATAAGAACGCAGGAGAGATCGCTCAAAAACGATAGGACCTGTAATGGAGGGAAACCATATGAAAGGTGCAAAATATATACTAACAGCAGCGGTGATCGCAATGAGCAGCGTGATGATGACGGGATGCTTTAAGCCGTCAAAAGATGCTGTCGTGGAATCAAAATATTATCAGAGTCTTAAAGATCAAAGAGATAAACTGTCTGTTCAGTTAAAAGAAGAAAAGAAAAAAACAAATTCACTAAATAAGAAGATCAAAGCAATCCATGCAACTTCTGGAGATCAAAAGATTGCAGACTACAAAAGTCGTGTCAAAGACAGCAGGATCATTAAAGTTGACTTTGCAACGAATACGATCAAGAATCAGAGTTTTGCAGTAACGAATATTCCTGTCTGCAAATATGTAAAGAAGATTGTAACTGGATGTAATCGAATGATCGGAATCACACCAACCGATGTAGAGAAGCAGTATAAACAAAGTTATTCTTATGCGTTGATTGATGAAGATAATACAACGTTTGAATTCAAAGTATATGGTGACAGTTATATTGTGTTTGATGAGATTCCAGAGAATGTTTACGCATATAATGGTGCTTCAACCGTTGGAGATGCGTTGATCGATGCCAAAGAGCAGAAGAATTACAGTAACGTAGCAGCAAGAATTGCAGATGCCCAGATTGTTGTAACAGATAAGAAGATGAAATTTAATGATACAGCGATCAAAGTATCTAAGATTATTGAGAAAGCGAAGAAGTTATCTGGAAAAGATGCCACACTGGATACAGCCTCATGGAATGAGTATCGTTTCTATACAAGTGGTACATTAACAAAAATACTTCTCGGAGATCGTACTGTCATTGGAATCGAAGATAAGAATGGGAAACAGACTTTTTATCAGATCAGTGACAAACAAAAGAAGAATCTGAAAAAATATATGAAATAATAAATGAAAGAAAGACGTTTTGACGTATTGAAAACATATGTCAAAACGTCTTTTTTTCGTGCTTTTATGAGCAAAGATGAACATAATAAAAATTTCTTTGAATCAGTTATTATAAATTTTTATAACGATATTTGTTGACATGTATACAGAAATCTTATATAATCCAATTCATACAAAACATACAGAAATAGTATGGAATTAAAATAAAGGAGAAGAAACCATGAAAATAAGACAACAAAGAACTATAGAAAAGAATATCTGTAAGAAAATGATCCTTTTAAGTTTCTGTATGATTCTTATGGTTTCTATGGAAGGATGTGGAAATAAGAGAAAAGAAAATCTTACGATCACAAATGTCTCTTATGATCCGACAAGAGAGTTTTATGAGAAATACAACAAAGATTTTATCAAATATTATAAAGATAAATATGGAAAGAAAGTCGAAGTGATCCAGTCCCACGGTGGTTCTGGAAGTCAGGCAAGATCAGTAGTAGAAGGAAGCAATGGTGATGTTGTAACACTGGCCTTAGAACATGATATTTCGCTGATCGAACAGACGGGACTTATAAATAAAGGGTGGCAGAAGAGATTTTCAAATGATTCTGCACCATATACGTCAACGATCGTCTTTCTTGTAAGAAAAGGAAACAAGAAAAGCATCAAAGACTGGAAAGACTTGATCAAAAAAAGGAGTGGAAGTCATCACACCAGATCCAAAGAGCAGCGGGGGTGCCTGCTGGAACTTCTTAGCAGCTTATGGTTATGCGATTGATAATTATCACGATCAGAAAAAGGAAGAACAATTCCTGACAAAATTATATCAGAATGTATCTGTTATGGATTCAGGAGCCAGGGGTTCTACGACAACCTTTGTAGAAAATAAAAAAGGTGATGTCTTGATCGCATGGGAGAATGAAGCAATTCAGACAGTTAAGAATTATCCAGATAAATACGAGATCATTACACCAAGCATCAGTATCTTGGCACAGCCAAGTGTAAGCCTTGTTGATGATAACGTAAAGGTCAATGGAACAAAGAAGATCGCAACAGAGTATTTAAAATATCTCTACAGTGACAAAGCACAGAAACTCGCAGCCGAAGAAGGATACCGGCCATCGAATGAAAGAATCTTAAAACAGTATCAAGGTAAATTTAATCTGAACATGAAACTATATAAGATCAGTGATTTTAGAGGATGGGATCAGGCTTACAAGAAATATTTTGAAGATGGAGCGTTGTTTGACAAGATTTATATAAATCAATAAAAAGGCAGGAATGAAGATGAGTAATACAAATAACGAGAATAGGACATTAAAAAAGCGAAAAAGCAAGGGTCATTCCAGGGTTCGGATTAACGATGGGAGTTACAGTAACAATGTTATCATTGATCGTACTGATTCCATTAGCATCCGTATTTGCATACGCACTAAAATTATCGCCGAATGAATTCTTTACATTAATATCGAAAGAAACAGTAAGAAATGCATTTATCACAAGTATCGGAAGTTCGTTTATTGCAGCATTGATCAATGTTGTGTTTGGGCTGATCATCGCATGGGTACTTGTAAAATATGAATTTCCGGGGAAACGATTAATGGATGGGATGATCGAACTTCCTTTTGCACTGCCAACCGCAGTTGCTGGTATTACATTATCAAAAATGTATGCAGAAGATGGAATGATCGGACGATACTTTGCACACTTTGGGATTAAGATTTCTTATACAAGGATCGGACTTTTGATAGCACTTGTGTTTATTGGGATTCCATTCATCGTAAGAGCGGTTCAGCCAGTGCTTGAGAAAATGGATGACCAGTATGAAGAAGCAGCGTATATGTTAGGTGCAACACCGACAAGAACATTCTTTAAAGTCATTTTACCAGAATTAAGACCTGCATTATTAACAGGATTTGGACTGGCATTTGCAAGGGGAATCGGGGAATACGGAAGTGTGATCTATATCTCAGGAAACAGTGCCAAGGAACATACACAGATGATCTCTTATGTGATCATGCAGAAATTAAACTATATCGACTATAAAAGTGCAACAGCTATTGCTCTTGTCATGCTGATCATTTCCTTTGTGATGTTATTTGTGATCAATATCATACAGGTAAGACAGGCAAGAAGAGTCAATGCACAGTAAGGAGAAGATCATGAATGAACAGCAGAAGTTTGAAAAAAGAAAACAGCGAACGAAGATCATCCTGATCACGATCAGTGTTTTATTTATGATCGTCATGTTGGTCTTACCGTTATTTTCCGTTATTACAAATTCATTAAGTGAGGGATTTAAATTTTATGTAAGTTCCATATCAACGGAGTATGTAAGAAGCGCTTTATTTGTAACGATTCTGGCAACGCTTGTTGCGGTAACGATCAATACATTTTTCGGGATCATGGCAGCATTTTTATTGACTAAATTCAGTTTCAAAGGAAAACAGGTTTTAGCAACTTTGATCGATATTCCATTTTCCATTTCACCAGTTATCGTAGGCCTTGCATTCTTGATGACATTTGGAAGACTTGGATGGACGTATCCAGCGATCCGAGCGATCAACACCTTCTTTGGAACGAATATCCGGATCGCATTTGCGATTCCAGGAGTCATTTTAGCAACCATTTTCGTGACCTTCCCATTTGTGTCAAGGGAGATCATACCGATCTTAAACTCACAGGGAAAAGACGAAGAAGAGGCAGCAGCATTGATGGGAGCCAGTGGATTTACGATCTTTCGAAAGATCACACTTCCTCAGATGAAATGGGGATTGATCTATGGGATCATCTTATGTAGTGCCAGGGCATTAGGAGAATTTGGTGCAGTTAATGCACTTTCCAAAACAAGAGGTGAGACATTTACCTTACCATTGGAGATCGATGCCTTATATATGTCAGGAACAACATCATCAATCACAGCAGCCTTTGCAGTATCATCGGTTTTAGTATTGATCGCGGTCGTTGTACTGATCTTAAGAAATATTGCATGGTACCGCTCACAGGACAAACAACAGGGAAAGGACGGAAGATAAAATGTATGTCGAAATGAGAAATATCTATAAACAATACGGAAACTTCCGGGCATCAGATAATGTAAGTTTTGGAATTAAAAAGGGAACTTGCAGCGTTGCTTGGGCCAAGTGGAAGTGGAAAGACAACCCTGCTTCGAATCATCGCAGGATTGGAAAATCCAAATGCAGGAGATATCTTTATTGATGGAAAGAGAGTCAATGATATTCCGGCAGCAAAACGAGGAATTGGATTTGTATTTCAAAGTTATGCACTATTCCGATATATGACAGTCTTTGATAATATCGCATTTGGACTAGAGATTGCAAAAATGCCGAAGAAACAGATCAAAGAACGAGTTTTTGAATTACTGGAATTAACGGGGTTATCAGGACTTGAAAATAGATATCCGAACCAGTTATCTGGCGGGCAGAGACAGAGAGTTGCATTTGCAAGAGCATTGGCTCCAAATCCACAGGTATTACTTCTTGATGAACCATTTGCAGCGATCGATGCAAAAGTAAGATCAGAGCTTCGACTCTGGCTAAAAGAAATGGTATCAAAGCTTGGTATCACAAGCATTTTCGTTACACATGATCAAGATGAAGCCGTAGAGGTTGCTGATGAGATCTTGATTACAAATCATGGAAAGATTGAGCAGATGGGAAGCCCATTAGAGATTTATAAATCACCAAAGACGCCATTTGTAGCCCAGTTTGTTGGAAGATCATCCATCGTAGAAAATTATGAATCCTTAAAAGGATTTGAAAAAATAGAACATGCACAGAAAGCGATCGTCAGACCGGAATTCCTTGAGTTAGCAAAAAAAGGGGAATTAAAACGATATATGAGTGCATCAGAAAAAGGAATTGTAGAAGATGTGATCTTTAGTGGAAGTCGACTGGATGTAGTTGTAAATATCAATGGAATCAAAGTGACAGCTGAGAGATCTTTGGAAAAGGATCCGGTAAGCGTTGGAGAAGAAGTTGATATCATTATTTACCGTTTATATGTATTTGATGAAAAGGAAACTTATTTATTAGAGAATAAAGAAATGCAGGAAGGCGATGTCTTCTATATTTAAGAAATATACCAGAAAGGACCGATTATGGAAATTACAAAACAACAGATCATACATACCGATGTCCTGATCATCGGAGGCGGAACAGCTGGATGTTATGCGGCACTTACGATCAGGGAAAAAAGTGATGCAAAGATCGTCATCGCCGAGAAAGCCAATATCAAACGAAGCGGGTGCTTAGCAGCTGGAGTTAATGCGATCAATGCTTATATCGTAAAGGGAAGAAAACCACAGGATTATGTTGATTATGCGAGAAAAGATGCAGACGAGATCGTACGAGGTGACCTGCTTCTTACAATGTCAGAACATTTAAATGAAGTGACAAGCAAGATGGAACAGTTAGGATTGGTTATTTTAAAGGATGAAAATGGTGACTATGTTGCCAGAGGAAATCGAAATATTAAGATCAATGGAGAAAATATCAAGCCAATCCTTGCAGATGCAGTAAATCAGCTAGATAACGTAGAGGTGATCAATCATTTGAATATCACCGATTATATCGTGGAAGATAACACGATCAAAGGAGCCTTCGGTTTCCATATGGAAAATGGAACAGCTTATGAGATCCGTGCCAAGAAAGTACTTTGTGCAACTGGAGGGGCAGCAGGGCTTTATAAGCCAAATAATCCAGGATTTTCAAGACATAAGATGTGGTATCCACCATTTAACACTGGTGCCGGATACGCAATGGGAATTGATGCTGGAGCTGAGATGACAACCTTTGAGATGCGTTTTATCGCATTAAGGTGTAAAGATACGATCGCGCCAACGGGAACGATCGCACAGGGAGTCGGGGCAAAGCAGGTAAACGCTAAAGGAGAGATTTACGAAGATAAATACGGAATCACAACTTCTCAGCGTGTCTATGGAACAACACAGGAAAATCTGGAAGGAAGAGGCCCTTGTTACCTAAGAACCGAAGGAATTGAGAAGGAAAAAGATATAGACCTTAAGAAAGCATATTTAAATATGGCACCAAGCCAGACCTTAAAATGGATCGAGCAAGGCAAAGATCCAAGTGAACAAAATGTAGAGATCGAGGGAACGGAACCATATATCGTGGGTGGACATACTGCCAGTGGTTACTGGGTAAACACAAATCGAGAGACAACGATCCATGGGCTGTACGCAGCCGGAGATGTCGCAGGTGGATGCCCACAGAAATATGTGACAGGAGCTTTGGTAGAAGGTGAGCTCGCAGCACTGGATATCGTAGAGAAATTAAAAGATCAGACGTTTGATATAACAGATAACAAAGAAGAACAGTTATTAGACGAGAAAGTCAAAGAATACAACAATATTTTATCAGACAAAGACAGTATTTTTACGATCGAGCAAATGGAAGAAGCGATGCAGAAAGTCATGGATGCTTATGCAGGCGGAATTTCAAGTCATTATCAGTTTAATGAAAACTGCCTAAATCTCGCAAAAGAAAAGATCAATAATCTGATCACATTATCTGGACAGTTAAGTGCCAAGGATTACCATGAATTAATGTTTTATTATGAACTAAAAGAACGATTAACGATCTGTCTGACTCTGATCGAACATTTAAAAGCAAGAAAAGAGACAAGATGGCACAGTTTTGCAGAAAATCTTGATTATCCACAAAAGAGTGATGATTGGAAAAAATACGTCAATACAAAGAAAGTGGAAGGAAAGATCAAAGTCATCTTACGAGAACTAGTAAAGGAGGATGAGCACTATGAGCATCAGAATTAACAAAAATAAATGTGTTGGATGCAAACGATGCTTAGACGTCTGTCCTGGAAGTTTGATAAAGACCGATGCAACTGGCAAAGCATACATCAAATATCCAAAAGACTGCTGGGGATGTACATCCTGCTTAAAAGAATGTAAAACAGGAGCCATCGCATTTTTCCTAGGAGCCGATATCGGTGGAATGGGAAGTGAAATGACAGTTAACGAAAGCAAAGATACGATTCTCTGGAAGATCAAAAATATACCGGGGAAGAACAAACCATAGAGATCAACAAGAAAGATTCAAACAAATATTAGATTGGAGGACATCAAAATGAGCGAATTATCACATCTTGACCAGTTGGAGGCGGAAGCAATCTACATCATCCGAGAAGTTGCAGCTTCTTGTGAAAAACCAGTTATGCTATATTCTATCGGAAAAGACAGCTCAGTTATGTTACATTTAGCATTAAAAGCATTCTATCCGGAGAAACCACCATTTCCATTTTTACATGTTAATACAACATGGAAATTCAAAGAAATGATCAAATTCCGTGATGAAACAGCAAAGAAATACGGATTAGAAATGATAGAATACATCAATGAAGATGGTGTAAAACAGGGGGTCAATCCATTTGATAGTGGAGCTGCTTACACAGATATCATGAAAACACAGGCTCTAAAGCAGGCGTTAAATAAATATGGATTTACCGCTGCATTTGGAGGTGGACGTCGTGATGAAGAAAAATCTCGTGCAAAAGAAAGAATCTTCTCTTTTAGAAATGAAAATCAGGCATGGGATCCAAAGAACCAGAGACCAGAAATGTGGAAATTATATAACTCTAAGATCAAAAAAGGAGAAAGCATTCGTGTATTCCCAATCTCTAACTGGACAGAGACAGATATCTGGAAATATATCAAACGCGAAAAAATTGATATCGTTCCATTATATTTTGCAAAAGAACGCCCAGTGATCGAGAGAGATGGAAATATCATCATGGTCGATGATGACAGATTAAAATTAAGACCAGGTGAGAAGATCGAATACAAGAGTGTGAGATTTAGAACCCTTGGATGTTATCCATTAACTGGAGGAGTGGAATCAAAAGCCTCAACACTTGATGAGATCATTGACGAGACATTAAGTGCGGTTTCTTCAGAAAGAACAACCAGAGTTATTGATAATGAAGCAGCAGGAAGCATGGAAAGAAGAAAGAGAGAGGGGTATTTCTAAGATGATAGGATTATTAAAATTTATTACTTGCGGTAGTGTAGATGATGGAAAATCTACACTGATCGGACATATTTTATATGATTCAAAGTTATTATATACAGATCAGGAAGAAGCATTAGAGTTAGACAGTAAAGTTGGAAGCCGTGGTGGAAAGATCGACTATTCTTTATTACTTGACGGATTAATGGCAGAAAGAGAACAGGGAATTACGATCGACGTTGCCTACCGTTATTTTACAACAGAAAAAAGAAGTTTTATCGTAGCAGATACACCAGGACATGAAGAATATACAAGAAACATGGCTGTAGGAGCATCCTTTGCAGATTTAGCAGTCATCTTAATCGATGCATCCCAAGGAGTATTAGTACAGACAAGACGCCACGCAAGAATCTGCGCCTTAATGGGAATCAGACACTTCGTATTTGCAGTCAATAAAATGGACCTTGTAAAATATGATCAGGAAACATTCCGAAAGATCGAGGAACAGATCAAAGAATTACAAGAAGAATTATCACTTGCAAATGTAAAGATCATCCCAGTATCTGCAACAGAAGGAGATAACGTTACAACAAAATCAGATAACATTCCATGGTATACAGGAGAACCATTACTAGAATACCTAGAGACGGTGGATGTACGAGAGAAATCTGAAGAAGAAGGATTCTACATGCCAGTTCAGAGAGTATGCCGTCCAAACCACACATTCCGTGGATTCCAGGGACAGATCGAATCCGGACAGATTTCTGTCGGAGATGAGATCGTGACATTACCAAGCAAAGAACATGCAAAGGTTAAGAGTTTATTAATTGGTGATAAAGATGCACAGACAGCTGAAAAAGGTCGTCCAGTAACGATTCAGTTAGACCGTGAAGTTGATGTATCCAGAGGATGCGTACTGGCCAATAAAACAGAACTTCCAGTCAGCAAATCATTTACAGCGACAGTTCTTTGGATGGATGACGGAGAATTGTTACCAGGAAAAGAATATTTCGTAAAGATCGGAACAAAAGAAATTCCAGGAATCGTAACAAATATTCAGTACAAGATCGATGTCAACACAGGAGAATACATTCCAGCAAACAACTTAAGAAAGAATGAGATCGCAGTATGTGATGTTATCTTGCAGGAAGAAATTGTCTTAGACGAATTTGATGATCATAAAGCCTTAGGAGAGCTGATATTGATCGACCGTATCACAAACATGACATCTGCATGCGGAGTGATCAAAAATTCTGAAGTTGACGAAGAAACAGACCTAAAATGCGTCTTTGCACATGGAAATTAAAAGCCAATGGAGACATCTTTGAAGAATTCTACTACAACATGGAAAGTATGACAGTCACAAAGATCAAACCATCTGGAAAATCCTACACGATCGGAGATGAAATTCCAGTAGAAGGAGAAAGCTATCAGTATCCAGACTACTTTGATGTCATCGTATTCAGAGACAAAGTAGCCGTACAGATCAGAGACAGAAAAGTATCAGCAATTCTTCCAATTGAAGAATACGAATACAAAGGCCTGCCACTGATCAATGGACGAGGATTTAAGATTCTGGTTGATTCCAAAGAAAAAGCAGACAAACTGTTTGCAGAATTAAAAGAACAAGGATATAAACCAGGAAGCGAATTCTTTAACCGTTGGTTACAGTTTGAAGCATATCGTAAGATTGTGTTTAGGGATAGTATTTACTAATTAAATTGTAATTGTATAACGGAAATGTATCGAGTATTCATAAAAACATAAAGAAAGATAGAGGTACGAAAACGAATTCCATTGACCTTCTGTTAACGAATCTAAAACTTATCAGCCAATACCATTTAACATACACACTGTGTAGTGATTTGAATAGCGTTCCGTTGTATGAGTCAGAAAGAAGATAAGAAGAACTATTTATAAGAAAAAAGGATGACAACATGAGCACTTTTTGAATGCGTTTTTTACAAATTCGCAGCGCCCTGTGGTCGATTGTTTGAACGTAGCTGTGGGCATTTTGGCTCGCAGCAAGTGAGTTATCGAAGGAACAGGCGCGGATCAGCGATTTGTAAAAAAACGCTTTCAAAAAATGCGGAGTGTCATCCTTTTTTCTTATAAATAGTTCTTCTTATCTTCTTTCTGACTCATACATGCAACACTATTACAATCAAAACTTGTCATGAAATAATACTGACAAACTATAAATACTGACAACAAAATGTCACTATTGAATGTCGTCAAAACCATCATATCAATCGCTTGTCCAAACCACCCATTGTATATATAATAATACGTGAAAGGGGATGATACAGAGTGTCTAAGAAATCCGGATTAACAAAAAGACAGAAACTTATCATTGAGATGTTAGCAGCTTTTAATGCTGACGATCCAATTACAATACAGGCAATATCAGAAAAACTGAAATTAAGTTCAAGAACCGTATTAAGAGAAATGCCTCGCATCAACGAATGGTTTGAGGAGAATGACTTTAAACTAGTCAAGAAACCAAGAATCGGGATGTATGTGGATGAAGATGCAGAAACAAGAAACTATATTAAAGAACTCGTAGATATGGATGAGAACAAGCCAGTATACAGTAAAGCAGATCGCCAGATGATCATATTACTTGAACTGTTAACGATCAACGAACCACTCAAATATTTTTACTTTACATCCCTTTTTCATATTTCGGATGCAACATTAAGCAACGACCTGGAAGAGGTTGAAACATGGCTTGATCACTATAATCTGACTCTTTACCGAAGACCGGGAATGGGAATTTACTGGGAAGGAAAAGAGGAAGATTACCGTCAGGCAGTGACAATGGTATTGAGACAAAAGTTAAGAGGACATTCCTTAAAAGTATTGTTTGATGAAGAGAAAAAACTCAAAGAACGAATGTTTCCGAATCTTACGCAAGAAGTGTTAGATGATACAAGAGATATCATTAAAAATATGCAGGGAGTGTTAGATATAGAATATACTGACCATTCCATTAGGCATTTAAGCTTGTATTTATTGATCACACAAAACAGGGTAAGAATGGGACATGAGATCAAAGAAGAGAAAGACGTCAGATCGATCACTCATTTACCAGAATATCAGATTGCAAAATGGCTGGGAGGCAAGTTAAGCAATTTTGAAGGACATCAGCTCTCACAAGGAGAAGTATATAACATAGCAATGCAGCTTTTGGCAGCGAAGATCTGGAAAAACAAAAGTGAGAATAAGATTGATGAAGAAAGTTTTAAAGTCAGGCAGTTGGTCATGCGGATCATTGCTGAGATGGAAATACTTTTAGAAATGGAATTTTTTGAGAATGCAGTGTTGATCGATGGATTATGTAATCATATGAAACCAGCGATCAATCGAATGAAACAAGGTGTATTTACGGAAAATCAATACATTGATTTTTAGAAGAAAATATTCCAAAGTTTATGTGGCAACGATCAAAGCGTGTGAGTTCTTAAAAGAAGAATTACATATAAAAAACTCCCGGAAGGGGAGATGGGGTTTATCGCATTATACTTCTGTGTAGCGGTTGAACAGCAAAAAGATAAAGAAGAAAAGTTATCTGTTTATGTTGCCTGCCCACATGGAGTTGGGACATCCCATATGCTAGCCGTTCATCTGAAAAAAGAATTTCCGCAGCTGATGGTACAAAAGATCATCTCGACAGCAGAGATCAAAGAAGAGGAGCTGATCGAAGAAGGAATTGATTTTATCGTTTCCACAGCAAAATTAAATCTGACATTTCCAAATGTCTATGTGAACTCTATTTTAACAGAGACAGATAAGAAAATGATCAATGCCATGATCAAAAATATCGACAAGAAGAAAAGAAAAAATCCCATAAAGACTGTAAAACCAGTCAAAAGGATTGGAAGAGAAGACATCGAGTATATGACACTTCTTGGAGAAGAGATCTTACAGGTATTAGATAACATTAAAATATCAACAGGTGAAAACATTAAGAATAAGAAACAATTGATCGAATATGCAGGAGAATTATTTGCAAGAAATGAAACGACAGCAACAGAGATTACTTTTGCATTAAACAAACGCGAGAATATCGCAAGCACATTTATTCCGAGTATGAATGCATTATTTTTACATTGTGAAACAAAAGGCATCAGACATTGCAGATTTGGTTTTGTCTATTTAAATGATGAGATCATTGAAGATGGGAAGCCAATCAAGGGTGCGATCTTGATGCTTGTTCCACAGGGAGATGGAAGTAAGGTTTATCGCGAAGTTATGAGTGAAATAAGCGGAGCATTAGCCGAGAAAGACCAGATCATCACTTACTTATTTGACAAAAACAGAAATGCAGTTGAGGCAGAACTTGAAACAAGCCTTGGTAACTATTACGAAAATAAAATGAAGAGAAGATAAAACAAAAGGAGGATATTGTAAATGAAAAATGGATTACAAAAATTCGGTAAATTTTTAAGTGCAATGGTAATGCCTAATATCGGAGCATTCATTGCATGGGGATTCATTACAGCATTATTTATCGCAGATGGATGGATTCCAAATGCGAAGTTAGCATCAATTCAGCCATACATGTTAACATTCTTATTACCAATGCTAATCGCCTACACAGGTGGTAAACAGGTCGGTGGAGACCGTGGAGGAGTTATGGGTGCAATCGCAGTCATGGGTTGTATCGCCGGAGTTGGTGGATTTGATGGACAGCCAATGTTAATGGGAGCCATGGTAATGGGACCATTTGCAGGATGGGTCATCAAGAAATTTGATAAAGCAATGGACGGACATATGCCAGCCGGATTTGAGATGTTGATCAATAACTTCTCTGTTGGTATTTTAGGAATGATCGTAGCGATCATTGGATACTTTATCATTGGACCATTTATGTCAACCGTATTAGCAGTGTTAACAGCAGGAGTTAACGTACTTGTAAAAGCAAAATTAATACCTTTAGCAGCAATCTTTATCGAACCTGCCAAAGTATTATTCTTAAATAACGCGATCAACCATGGTATCTTTACACCAATTGGTATTGAACAGGCAAAAGAAGCTGGTAAATCTATCATGTATATGTTAGAGGCAAACCCAGGACCAGGACTTGGAGTATTATTAGCATATGCAATATTCTCTAAAGACAAAGTAACAAAATCATCTGCACCAGGTGCGATCATCATTCATTTCTTCGGTGGTATTCATGAGATTTACTTCCCATATATCCTGATGAACCCAATCGTGATCATCGCTCCGATCGTTGGTAACATTTGTGCGATCACATTCTTCACATTTACAAAATGCGGACTTATTGGACCATCTTCACCAGGATCAATCATCGCTTATTTATCAATGTCACCAAAGAGCCAGATTCCATTAACGATCTTAGGTGTACTGATCGCAACTGTAGTATCATTCTTGATCGCATCACCTATCATTCGTATGTCAGATGGTAAGAGTCTTGAAGATGCACAGGACGATATGGCAGCAAAGAAAGCAGAATCTAAAGGAATCACAGTTGACCCAGGAGAGAAGAAAGACGCAGATAAAGTTAAGAAGATCGTATTTGCATGTGACGCAGGAATGGGATCTTCCGCAATGGGAGCTACGAAATTCAGAAACCGTGTGAAAGCACAGAGACCAGATCTTACAGTTATCAATACATCTGTAGATAATATTCCAGCAGATTGTGATATCGCAGTTGTTCAGGCAGTTTTAGCAGACAGAGCTAGAAAATCTGCACCACAGGCACAGTTAGTAATTATCAATAACTTCTTACAGGATCCAAACTTAGATGGATTATATGAACAGATGACAGCAAAAGTTGATGCATCAGCACAGACAGCTGCAGCTGTTGAAGAAGTTGAAACACCAGTGGCTACTGGAAATGCAAAGATCCTTGTAGAAGAAGGAATCAAAACAGGATTAAAACCAGTCAACAAATTCGAAGCGATCAAAGCAGCAGGAAAACTGTTAAATGAACTTGGATATGTTGAAGAAGGTTATATTGACGCTATGGTAAAACGTGAAGAAACAGTTACAACATACATGGGATTAGGTGTAGCAATTCCTCACGGAACAGGAGATGCCAAGAAGAAAGTACAGAAAACTGGTATCGTAATGCTTCAGTATCCAGAAGGTGTAGACTTTGATGGAGAAAAAGCTCAGTTAGTCTTCGGTATTGCTGGAATCGGTGATGAACATCTTGGATTATTAGCTAAGATCTCTGAAATCATCGAAGATCCTGAAAGATTAGAACAGTTAAAAACAACAAAAAACGTTGACGAAATCATGGAAATGTTTAAATAAGATTTAAACAAAAAAGGTCAATTTAATAAGCGGGAAATTCTTCTCGCTTATTGAATACCTAAGATATATACTTATAGATTTATATTTTAATTTTAGGAGTGAGAAAAATGAAGAAAGCAATTCAGTTTGGAGCAGGAAATATTGGACGTGGATTTATCGGTGGACTGTTAAGCAAAGCAGGATATCATGTAGTATTCGCAGACGTAAATCAGAAAATCATTGATAAGATCAACGAAGATAAGAAATATACAATTTTGTAAAAGACGTAGAAAGCAGCGAGATCGTGATCACAGATATCAGCGGAGTAAATTCAACAAAACCTGAACTGATCGATGAAGTAAAAGAGGCTGAGATTATCACAACAGCCGTTGGAGTAAGAATTCTTCCGATCATCGCTCCATCTATCGCAGAAGGAATCAAAGCAAGAAAAGAAAATGGTTCTGAAGAATACTTAAACATCATTGCTTGCGAAAATGCAGTCAAAGCAAGTTCTCAGTTAAAAGAAGCTGTTTATGGAAACTTAAATGACGAAGAAAAAGCATATGCAGACAAATATGTAGGATTCCCAGACTGCTCTGTAGACAGAATCGTGCCTCCAGTACGTTTAGATAATCCAATCGACGTCGTTGTAGAAAACTATTATGAATGGAATGTCGAAGAAGCATCCTTTAAGGGAGCTGTTCCACAGATCGAAGGAATGAATCTTGCAGATAACTTAATGGCATATATTGAAAGAAAATTATTTACATTAAACACAGGGCACTGCATCACAGCATATCTTGGAAACTACAAAGGATTCAAAACGATCGATGAAAGTATTGCTGATGAAGAAATCTTTAAAACTGTTAAAAAAGCAATGCAGCAGAGTGGTATGGCATTAGTCAACAAATATGGATTTGACAAAGATGCTCACTTTAAATACATCGACAAGATCTTAAATCGTTTCAAAAACCCATACCTTGTAGATGATACAGCTCGTGTAGGTAGAGAACCATTAAGAAAATTAAGTGCAACAGATCGTTTAACAAAACCAACAATGACAGCATTAGAATATGGTCTTCCAGTGGATGCATTATTAGCAGGAATAGCAGCAGCATTAAAATATGATAATGCTGAAGATCCACAGAGCGTAGAATTACAGGATAAGATCAAAGCAAACGGAGTAAAAGCAGCATTAAAAGAAGTATCTGGAATCACAGATGAAAAAATCTTAGACGATGTTGTAGCAATTTACGAGGCAATGTAGTCGAAACAATATCAATAAAAAATCAACCAAAAATCAAATCAACAACCTTTTTTCTTAACTCATATAATCATATGAAAAGAGGCGGCCGAAAATATTTCGGTCGCCTCTTTTGGCATTATAAATACAACTGTCTATTCAACAATTTCAATTCCATCAATATTCGGAACACACATCATAGAATAGTTTGTATGATAAATGACAAATCCAGGTTTTGCCTTTGGCGGCTTTCTTAGTTCTTTTCTCTGAACATAATCAATCTCAACCTTCGGTGCCTGACGCCCCTTGGAATAATAAGCTGCAAGGCGGCCAGCTTCTTCAAAGGTAGCATCTGGAAGAGTCTCCGCTTGTTCCTTTCGTACAATAACATGGGACCCAGCCATATTCTTTGCATGGAACCACCAGTCCCCGCCATTTGCAAACTTAAAACTTAATTCATCATTCTGATAGTTATTTTTCCCAACATACATATGGAAACCATCAGAAGAGACAAAATGTAATGGTTTGGATTTTGCCTGTTTCTTTCCCTTTTTCTTCCCATGGCTCTTTATATAACCATAATCAGAAAGTTCATCTTTGATCAGCTGCAGGTCTTTCTCATCTTCGGATAAAGAAAGAGCAGTAGAAATCGAATCGAGATGATCAAGATCAGCTTTTGTCTCCACGACAAGCTCAGAAAGAGCTTCATAAGTACGTTTTAGCTTATTATATTTTGCAAAAAACTTTTTGGAATTCTCCAAAGGAGTCTTTGTTGGATCAAGAGGGATCGTAATCTCTTCGTTTGTGTAATAATTCATGCAAGTTAAAGATTTTGCATTTGGCTCTAGTCCATATCCATATGTCTGTGTAAGTTCTCCATAAACTTTGAATTTCTCACGCTTCTCGGTATCCTTTAACTGACGAAGCTGTAGATCATATTTCTTGCTTGTCCTCTCAAGAGCAGTCTGCACGATCTTACGAAGGTCAGAAGATTTCTGCTTCATTCTTGTATATTTTTCCTTCTCAGAATAATACCCGATCAGCACGTCAAAAATAGAATCATATGTTTTCTCTGTACAGTCAGGATAAGAAGTTAAAGGAATACAAGAAAATTCCTTAGGTTCTTCCCCAGAATAAATGATATTTGGCTGATATGCCTCATCTTCTACAAGAGCATTTAATTTTACAAGCTGGCCATATAATCCAGCAGCACTATCATCGGTCAAAGAATCTGTAGATGCATTCCCATCGAGCCCAGCACGATAACAAAGTTCATTTGCGATCAAAGGACTCATACCTGTGATGGAAGTATAAAGTGCTTTACAAAGATTCAGTGGTTTGGTGATGATATGCTGATAAAAATTCTCCGTAGTCAGACTTGCTAAAGGATGTTTCCCTTTAGACGGTGGAAATGTGTAAGTACGTCCAGGTAAAACCTCTCTGACAGAACTGATATTTGCAGAGATGTGCTTGATACTATCTAAGATCACATCATCACTGTTTACAAAAATGATATTACTGTGTTTTCCCATGATTTCAACGATCAGACGTTTCTGACAGACATCTCCAAGCTCATCCAGATGCTCAATCTTAATTTCGATAATACGCTCAAAGTCAGGCTGTGTGATCGAAATGATCCTTCCACTGCTGATATGTTTACGAAGCAGCATGCAGAAATTTGGAGCCTGCATAGGGTTTGCTTTTCCTTCTTTCGATAAATAGACAAGAGGAAGAGAAGCACTGGCTGAGAGATGAAGTCTTGTTGTCAATCTCTCTTTTTTGATCACAAGCGTGATCTCGTCGGCCTCTGGCTGATAAATCTTATAGATTCTGCCACCAATGATCTGTTTATTAAGTTCTGATATAATATTTGAAATGACAAATCCGTCGAATGCCATGATAAATACCTCCTGGTAATAAAATCAGTTATCTAATTTAAAATAATAAGATAAATCCGTCAAACAATTATATCAGAAATTCGAAAAAGTATAAAGAAAAAACGATCAAAATTCACAAATCATAGAAAGATAGTCGGGATTTTGTTGTAATTAAAATCATTTCTTATTATAATGAATATTAAGTGTACAATAAAATAATCTATGGAGGACAAGTCATTGAGAAAAGAAGCGTCAAAGAATGCATGGAAGCAGTTATACGACATTACATTAAAACTAGACAAATTAGAGCCTTGGAATTACCTTGGTGACACACAACTTGTAACCATTCAGCTAAAAGACAGAGAAGAACCTGTATTTTGCAGTGTGATGGGAAAATTCAGCGGAGAAAGAGGAATTGCAGTCTTTGATGGAGTTGAAGGCTTAGGAGATTTCTATATGATCCTTGGAAGTGAAGAAGGGGATCTTCCAGCACAGTATCTGATGGATGAACATTCAAGTCTTACATGTTTCTGGGGAAGCATGATGAATGTGCCAGATGAACAAAGAAAAGTTATCGATGAATTAGATATTCGTTTTAAGACGATCAGTGACTGGATTTACTTTGTTTCTTATAAGAAAGGTTACAAACCATATCAGTTAGATGAAGATGAAGTTGCACTTCTTATAGAAACTTATGAGAACCTGTATATGGTAGTGGAAGCAGTCAGACAGGGAGAATTAAACCCAGAAATCGAACAGGCAGAAGGTATCGTTCGCCGTTATAATACTGAAAATGATACTTGGGAAATGTTTGTAAAAGAGATACCAGAAGCTGAAAAAGAATTTCCGTCAGTGATGTTAGAAGATCAGGAATTAAAAGATGAATTAAAGAATCAAAAACAAATCGATCTTGAAGTGATTTTAGATTTTACTTATCTTCCAGTTATGGTAGAAGGGGAAGAAGAAGGGGAGCGTCCAAAGAATCCACTTTTATTTATGGCATATGATAATACCGATGGCGGTGTGATCACAATGGATATTTTAGAAGAGGGTGATGATGAGATCAGCAGAACATTAGGATTCTTTATCAGTTTTGTGCAGCAGAATGGAAGAATGAAGACGATCAAAGCAAGAAATCCATGGATTTTTGGAGCATTAGAGGATATTTGTGAATATTGCAGCGTGGACCTTGTATATGATCCGGTAGAGATCATGGATCAGGTGATCGAAGAAGTTGTTTCTCAGTTGTAGGAATTTCATGTAACATATCAAAAGATGAATTAGAGTGAACGAGGTTGACAAATAAGTTAAGGATTGGTAAAATACAGATAATTTGATGTGCTACCCAAGTAGCGCTTTAATTCGATAAAGTATCAAGGAGCGGCAAAAATATGAATAAAAAGAGAGTCCACACACCAGAAGGTGTCAGAGATGTATATGGAACAGAATATGGACAGCGAAGTAAGCTGAAGGCAAAATTAAACAAAGTCTTTGCATCTTACGGATATGAAGGGATCAGAACTCCAGGATTTGAATTCTTTGATGTATTTAACAGTGAAAAAGGAACCGTATCCGCAAGGGAAATGTTTAAATTCTTTGATAGAGAAGGAAATACCTTAGTTCTTCGTCCGGATGTCACACCATCCATTGCACGCTGTATTGCAAAGTATTTTAATGAAGAGAATATGGGAATCCGTTTATCTTATGCAGGAAATGTATTTTTAAATAACTCAAGCTATCAGTTGAAGTTAAAAGAAACATGCCAGTTAGGTGCAGAATTAGTCAATGATGCGTCTGTACAGGCAGATACAGAATCTATTGCAATGGCAATTGATTGTTTTCTGGCAGCTGGATTGACTGATTTCAGACTTTCTATCGGAGAAGTTGAATTCTTCAACGGATTGACACAGACGATCAAAGATGAAGAAGTCAAAACACAGCTTCGAGAGCTGATCTTAAATAAGAATTATTTTGGATTAATGGAATATGTAGAGACATTAGATCTGTCTGATAAGATCAAAGATGTATTTTTACATTTTAACGAACTGAATGGAGATGTAGCGATCTTAGATCAGGCAGAAGCAATGGTTGAGAATGAACAGTCTAAGAAAGCGATCAAAAGACTTCGCGATGTATATGATATCTTAAAATTATACGGCAAAGAGCAGTATGTAAGTTTTGATCTTGGAATGTTAAATAAGCATAATTATTACACAGGAATCATTTTCAAAGGTTATACTTATGGAACAGGAGATGCAGTTCTAAAAGGTGGACGATATGATAATCTGATCGAACAGTTCGGAAAGAAAGCCCATCAGTTGGATTGCGATCGTATTAGATGAGCTGATGATGGCATTAAGCCGTCAGGGAATTCATATGGAAGCAGATCATATGGATACAATGATCATTTATAAAGAAGCAACAATGAAAGATGCGATCCTTCGAGCAGAAGAATTAAGAAAAGAAGGAAAGAAAAGTCATCTTAGAGAGAAAGAATGATCTGTGCAGCAAAGCAGACTATGAAAGATTTGCTAAAGAGCATCGCCTCGGTGGAATTCTTTATTTCATCTAATCAACAAATCGAGCAAAAGAAGGGAAACAAAAGACCATGAGATATATTACATTTGCCCTGGCGAAAGGGCGCCTTGCAAAGAAAGCGATGGCTTTATTAGAAGAGATCGGGATCACATGCGAGGAAATGAAAGACGAGAAAACAAGAAAATTAAATCTTCGTAAACGAAGAATTAAAATTAAAATTTTTCTTATCCAAAGCAAGTGACGTGCCAACTTACGTGGAATATGGAGCAGCTGATATCGGTGTTGTTGGAAAAGATACGATCCTTGAAGAAGGAAGAAATCTATACGAAGTATTAGACTTGAAATTTGGAGCTTGCAAGATGTGTGTGTGCGGACCCAAAGAAGCGAAGAAATATTTAAACAGTAATGAGATCATCCGTGTGGCATCCAAATACCCACATATCGCTAAAGAATATTTCAATAATCAGAAATTACAGACAGTAGAGATCGTTAAGTTAAACGGATCTGTTGAACTTGCACCGATTGTTGGATTATCAGAGGTGATCGTTGATATCGTTGAGACAGGAACAACCTTAAAAGAAAATGGATTGGAAGTCTTAGAAGAAGTTTGCCCATTATCAGCAAGAATGGTAGTGAATCAGGTAAGCCAGAAGATGGAACAAGAACGAATCAGCAAGATCATCGTTGCACTAAAGAAGATCTTGGATGAAAAAGAATAGGCCGGAGGAGAGAAATATGAGAATAGTAAAAGTTAACAAAGATTCCATTGCAAATATTTTATCAGATTTATTAAAAAGAAGTCCTACAAACTATGGGGATTTTCAGGATAAAGTCGATGCGATCATCAAAAATGTCAGAGATAATGGAGATAAAGCTGTCTTTGATTATACAGCACAGTTTGATAAAGCGGAGATCAACGCAGAGAATATTTTAGTTACAGAAGAAGAAATTAAGGAAGCTTACGAAGAAGTGGACGATGAATTGATCAAAGTTATCCGCAAAGCGATCAAGAATATTCGTGATTTCCATGAAAAACAGATTCAGAAGAGCTGGTTTGAGACAAGAGAAGACGGAGTAATGCTTGGACAGAAAGTAACACCAATGGAAACTTGTGGTGTCTATGTACCAGGTGGAAAAGCAGTTTATCCATCTTCTGTTTTAATGAACATTGTTCCAGCACACGTTGCAGGAGTGAAAAATATCATCATGACAACACCTCCTGGAAAAGACGGAAAAGTTACAGCAAATACATTAGTTGCAGCGAAAGAAGCTGGAGCAACAAAAGTATATAAAGTCGGTGGAGCACAGGCAATTGCAGCGATGGCATTTGGAACAGAGTCTATTCCAAAAGTAGACAAGATCGTAGGACCTGGTAACATTTTTGTGGCTCTTGCCAAGAAAGCAGTTTATGGAAACGTAAGTATCGATTCCATTGCAGGACCAAGTGAGATCTTAGTGTTAGCTGATGAGACAGCGAATCCAAGATATGTGGCAGCAGACTTACTTTCCCAGGCAGAACATGATGAGATGGCAAGTGCAATCCTTGTTACAACAAGCGAAGAATTAGCACATAAAGTATCTGATGAGATTGACGGATTCTTAAATCAGTTATCAAGAAAAGAGATCATGGAGAAATCTTTAGATTCCTTCGGATATATTCTTGTTGCAAGCGATATGAAAGAAGCAATTGATACGGCAAACGCTATTGCGTCTGAACATATGGAGATCATGACAGCAAATCCATTTGATGTTATGACAAGGATCAAGAATGCAGGAGCAATCTTTATCGGAGCATACAGCTGTGAGCCTTTAGGAGATTATTTTGCAGGACCAAACCACGTACTTCCAACAAATGGAACAGCAAAATTCTTCTCTCCATTAAGTGTTGATGATTTCATCAAGAAATCAAGTGTCATCTACTATTCAAGAGAAGCCTTAGAGCCAGTACACAAAGACATCGAATTCTTTGCGAATCAGGAACAGCTGACAGCACATGCTAATTCCATGAAAGTAAGATTTGAAGATAACCAGGAAGGATAAAAATATGAGTAGAAGTGCATCAATTGAGAGAAATACAAGTGAGACAAAGATCAAACTTTCCATTGATCTTGATGGAAATGGAAATGGAAATATCCATACAGGAATCGGTTTTTTTGACCATATGTTAAATGCATTTGCACGTCACGGATTTTTTGATCTTGATGTGGAAGTTGAGGGAGATCTCTATGTAGACTGCCATCATACGATCGAAGATGTCGGGATCGTACTTGGAGAAGCGATCAGACAGGCCGTTGGAGATAAGAAAGGGATCAAACGTTATGGATCATTTATGCTTCCAATGGATGAGACATTAATGTTATGTGCGATCGATCTGTCTGGAAGACCATATTTTGTGATGGATTGTGATTTTACGGTTGATCGCGTTGGAGAATTTGACACAGAGATGGTAAGAGAATTCTTTTATGCAGTATCTTACGGCAGCATGATGAATTTTCATTTGAAGAAATTACATGGAGAGAATAATCATCATATGATCGAAGCAGCATTTAAAGCATTTGCAAAAGCTTTGGATGAAGCAACCAGCATGGATCCAAGGATCACAGATGTACTTTCCACGAAAGGAGCCTTATAAGATGAGTAATGAGGCAAAACCATTAAACAGCAAGATGAGTTTTGATGAATTCAAATTAAACAGCGACGGAATGTTAACCGTTGTTGTACAGGATCATAAGACAAATGAAGTTTTGATGGTCGCATATATGACAAAAGAAGCATATGATAAGACGATCGAGACAGGGATTATGACTTATTACAGCCGAAGCCGTGATGAATTATGGATCAAAGGGGAGACATCCGGACATTATCAGTATGTCAAAGATTTATATATTGACTGCGACAGAGACACCTTGCTTGCTAAGGTAAAACAGATCGGAGCTGCCTGCCATACAGGAAATTATTCTTGCTTCTACACAGATTTATTAGAAAAAGAAGATTAAGAACGTAATCTTTGTGAGAAAATATTTGTGTTTCTAAGTTCGATTTGGTATAATCGACTTTATAAGATAAGGAGGCAAGATTATGACAGCATTTTTATCAGAATTAGTCTCTTATGTATTGAAGTTTGCGATTCTTTTTGCATGCTCTGCGGCAGGAATTTATTTCGGAGTCGGTCGTGCGAAGGCAAAGAAGAAAGAATCATAAGATCATACATGATTAAGAGAAGATCATTTAGCTGCATGAGAATACAGGCTCATGCAGCTAAAAAGCCGTAAAGGCAAGGTCTTCTTAAATATAATGAAACGACACTAGGAGGATGAAACGTTGAGAGCATATGGAGTCAACGAACTCAGGAAGATGTATCTTGAGTTTTTCGAAAGTAAAGGACATTTAGCATTAAAGAGTTTTTCACTCGTGCCAAAGAATGATAACAGTTTATTACTGATCAACGCTGGTATGGCACCACTGAAACCTTATTTCACAGGACAGGAAGTACCACCAAGAACAAGAGTGACAACATGTCAGAAGTGTATCCGTACAGGAGATATTGAGAATGTTGGTAAGACAGCAAGACATGGTACATTCTTTGAGATGTTAGGAAACTTCTCTTTTGGAGATTACTTCAAACATGAAGCGATCGCATGGTCTTGGGAATTTTTAACAAAAGTGATCGGATTAGATCCTGACAGATTATATCCATCTGTATACGAAGATGATGATGAAGCATTCGAGATCTGGGAGAAAGAGATCGGAATCGCACCAGAGAGAATCTTCCGTTTTGGAAAAGAAGACAACTTCTGGGAGCATGGGGCAGGACCTTGTGGACCATGTTCAGAGATCTACTATGATCGTGGAGAGAAATACGGATGTGGAAGCCCAGACTGTACGGTAGGATGTGACTGCGACCGTTATATGGAAGTATGGAACAACGTATTTACACAGTTTGAGAATGATGGACACAACCATTATACAGAATTAGAGAATAAGAACATTGATACAGGTATGGGACTGGAACGTCTTGCAGTCGTTGTACAGGAAGTAGATTCTATCTTCGACGTAGATTCTATCAAAGCGATCCGTGATGAGATCTGTAAAGTTGCAGGAGTTACTTATGGTACAGACCACGAGACAGATGTATCGATCCGTGTAATCACAGACCATATCCGTTCTGCTACATTTATGTTGTCTGACGGTATCACACCATCCAACGAAGGACGTGGATATGTGCTTCGCCGTTTGATCCGCCGTGCAGCAAGACATGGAAGATTATTAGGAATCGATCACCTGTTCTTAACAGATATCAGCAAAGTCGTGATCCGTGAATCCAAGGATGGATATCCAGAATTAGAAGAGAAAGCAGAATTTATCTTCAATCATTTATCTCAGGAAGAAAAACAGTTCAACAAGACGATCGATCAGGGACTGTCTATCTTAGCAGATATGGAAAAAGCTATGAACGAGAAAGGCAGCAAAGAACTTGCTGGTGCAGATGCGTTCAAATTATATGACACATATGGATTCCCATTAGATCTGACGATCGAGATCTTAGAAGAAAAGGGATTTACTGTAGATAAAGAAGGCTTTGAAAAAGAAATGCAGGTTCAGAGAGAGACTGCCAGAGCTGCAAGAAAGACAACAAACTACATGGGTGCAGATGCAACTGTATACGAACAGTTAGATCCAGCCATGACAACAAAATTCGTTGGATATGATGAATTTACTTGTGAAGGTGAGATCACAGCTATGACAACAGAGACAGAAGTTGTTTCAACTCTGAACAAAGGAGACAAAGGAACGATCGTCGCTGACCAGACAGCATTCTATGCTACAAGCGGTGGCCAGGAAGCAGATAAAGGTGTGATCATCAGCGGAGATGCATCTTTTGAAGTAGAAGATGTCATTAAATTATCCGGTGGTAAGTTTGGACATGTTGGACATGTAGTCGAAGGAACATTCAACGTAGGAGACAAAGCAGTCTTTACAGTGAATGAGAAGAATAGAGCATTAGGTGCAAAGAACCATAGTGCAACTCATTTATTACAGAAAGCATTAAGAGAAGTGCTTGGAACTCATGTAGAGCAGGCAGGATCTTTAAATAATGCGGAACATTTAAGATTCGACTTTACACATTTCTCACCATTATCTGATGATGAGATCGCAAGAGTTGAGAAGATCGTCAACGAAAAGATCGCTCAGGATCTTCCAGTTGTGACAAAAGTTATGTCTATGGAAGAAGCTAAGAAAACAGGAGCTATGGCACTGTTTGGAGAGAAATACGGAGACGAAGTACGTGTTGTATCCATGGGAGATTTCTCTGTAGAATTATGTGGTGGTACTCATGTGAAGAATACAGGAGCGATCACAGCATTCAAGATTTTATCTGAAACTGGTGTTGCATCAGGAGTTCGAAGAATCGAAGCAGTGACAGATCAGGGAGTATTTAACTACTACCATAAGCAGGAAGAAGAATTAAAAGAAGCAGCCAAAGCATTAAAAGCTACACCAGCAACACTGCTGACAAGAATTGAATCACTTCTTGCAGAAGTAAAAGAATTAAAGAGCGAAAACGAATCCTTAAAGAGCAAACTTGCAAAAGACGCTCTGGGAGATGTTATGGATCAGGTAGAAGAAGTAAAAGGAGTGAAACTTCTTGCAACTTCTATAGAAGACGTTGATATGAATGGACTTCGTGAACTTGGAGATAACTTAAAAGAGAAATTAGGAGAAGGTGTCATTGTCCTTGCTTCCCAGAAAGACGGAAAAGTATTCTTAGTTGCCATGGTAACAGACGAGGCACAGAAAGCAGGAGCACACGCTGGAAACCTGATCAAAGCGATCGCCGGATGCGTTGGAGGCGGCGGTGGAGGACGTCCAAATATGGCTCAGGCCGGAGGAAAGAATCCAGCCGGAATTCCAGAAGCAGTAGCAAAAGTAAAAGAAATTTTAGAAAGTCAAATTTCATAGTTGACAAAAATCTAAAATGTGATATACTAATCTAGTGCAAAAAATTAAAACCCAAACAGTCCTATGCACAAGTACAAGACTGGAGGGGAGGTCGGGAATAGAATGTCAAACGTAATCGTTAAAGAAAATGAATCTTTAGATAGTGCTCTTCGCAGATTCAAGAGAAACTGTGCAAAAGCAGGAATTCAGCAGGAGATTCGTAAAAGAGAACATTACGAAAAGCCAAGCGTAAGACGTAAGAAAAAGTCTGAAGCGGCTCGTAAGAGAAAATCTAAAATAATTTTTACTTGATTGAAAAGATAAGCATCATTTACCTGGGAACAGGTATATGGTGCTTTTTTTCGGCATATATTAAACCAAATGCCACAAAAGGAGTTTTGCATGAAGAAGAAACCAAAAGAAGTGATTGCTAAAGGACTTTCTCTTCCAAGAGATGTGGTGTTTGGAGATTTTATTATAACCTTGACAGGAAACTGTGAAGCATACATAGAAAATTACAGGGGGATCGTATCATATGATGAGAATAAGATCTCCATTCAGGGGAATCATGTTATATTAAATATCTGTGGATGTGATCTGGCAGTTGATTTTTACTCACAGGAATCAATGAAGATCAAAGGAAAGATCAAAAGGCTGGAATATGTATGATATTCTTTGAAAGGAGCATGAGAAATGCTTAAAATTCTGCACTTTATATTTGGAAGGCTGTATTTTCAAGTCAAAGGATATCAGACAGAGCGTTTTTTGAATCTCTGTGCAAAAAATCATCTTGTATTGTGGGAATTAAAACCAGTATCAGACGGCTATGTGTTTTTTATCAGACGAAGTTCTTATCAAATGTTGGAAGCATTAGCAGAGAAAGCAAATGTTGATCTTGCGTTACAAGGGCAAAAAGGACTGCCATATTTCTTAAAAGAACATAAAAACGTAAAATATTATTTTTTCCATGTGTTTGTGCGGTTTAATGATCCTTTCGCTGAGTCAGTTTTTATGGGAGATTACAGTTTCTGGAGGAGAAGTATATTCAGAAAGTGATATATTAAAGTATGTTACGGATAACTACTACCATATTGGAACATTAAAATACCAGATTGACTGTGATGCATTGGAAGACCATCTGAGGGAAGATTATGCTGAGATTGCGTGGGCATCCTGTTCGATTCAGGGAACAAGACTGCATATTGAGATAAAAGAAACTTTAGATCGTAAAACAAAGCAGAATCCAAAGAAACCATGTGATATCGTGGCAAATAAATCAGGGATCATTACAAAAATGGCGGTCAAAAGTGGAACACCGCTTGTAAGTGTTGGGGACAGTGTCAAAAGCGGAACAACTTTAATTTCTGGATTGATCTATTACTACAGTGATGATTTTACCGTGACACAGACGGATAAGATCAAAGCGGACGGAGAGATCGTGATGCGCACTAAAGAGGTGTACAACAATTCAATTCCCATGGAATATTACGAAAAGCTGATCACAGGCAAGAAAAAGAGCATCAAAAATTTATATTTTGGACAGTATCAATTCGATTTTCCCGAAAAGAAAAGACAGGATCATACAAATGTTATGACAAAGAGAAGATCATTAAAGATAGGGAAATCTTTTTATCTGCCCATTGGGATCACGATGCAGATAACTGAAAGATACAGGCCAAAGAAGAAAATCTTGACAAAAAAAGAAGCACAGTTAAAATTAAAAAACAGATGGAACGATATCTTATGAAGAAAGCAAAAGCAGGAGCAAAGATCGTTCACTGTGAAGGAAATTATAAAAAAAGAACAACCGATATGAAGTTAAGGCATCGATCATCAAAGAAGAAAGTGTCGGAAAGATCCGAAATATCAAGAAATTAACAAAGAAACAAGAAGAAATGATCACACCAACAACAGCGCAGCAATAAATAAAAGTTATGAATCAGGCCATATGGATTTTGCCACTCAGGTTGAAAAACTTTGTAACAGATGGTAGAATACATAAGGAATATACACAAAGAAGGAGACTGAGAATTAGATGAATCCAGTTGAAATAGAAATGAATTTTCCGGCAGAACATGGCGGGAATGTATTCGGGCAGTTTGATGCCTATATGAAGAAGATCGAAAAAACACTGCATGTGAGTCTGATCCTGAGAGGTGACCATTTAAAATGTATTGGAACACAGCAGGCAGTCAATCATGCGATCTCCGTGATCGATGAACTACTCGAATTATCCAAACGAGGAAATGTGATCACAGAGCAGAATGTAAACTATGCGTTATCGTTATCAATGGAAGAGAAATCTCCAAGTCTTTTGGAGCTTGATAAAGATGTCATCTGTCATACGATCCAGGGCAAAGCAGTCAAACCAAAGACTTTAGGACAGCAAAAATACGTCGATGCGATCAAGAATAAGATGATCACATTTGGAGTCGGTCCTGCAGGAACTGGTAAGACATATCTTGCAATGGCAATGGCAATCACAGCATTTAAGAATGATGAAGTCAGCCGTATCATCTTAACAAGACCAGCGATTGAGGCAGGAGAGAAGCTAGGTTTCTTGCCTGGAGATCTACAGAGTAAAGTTGATCCATATTTAAGACCATTATATGATGCATTATATGAGATCCTTGGGGCAGACGCATTTATGAAGAATATGGAGAAAGGCTTGATCGAAGTCGCTCCATTGGCTTACATGAGAGGACGTACACTGGATAATGCATACATTATCTTAGATGAGGCACAGAATACGACACCTGCTCAGATGAAGATGTTCTTAACACGTATTGGATTTGGGTCCAAAGCGATCATCACGGGTGATTTAACACAGAAAGACTTGCCATTTGATAGTATTTCAGGATTAGAAGAATCTCTAAGAGTGTTAAGAAAAGTTAAGGAGATCGGGGTCTGCGAGCTTACCAATAAGGACGTTGTCAGACATCCATTAGTACAGAAGATCGTTGCAGCATATGATCAATATGAAGCAGCCAGATCTGCGAAAAAGAATAAGAATAACAATAACAAAAAGAACAGAAGATAGGAATGTTATGAGTATTATAATCGAGAATGAATACGAAGGGGAGATCAATATCCCTTATGAGAAGATCGCACATGAAGTGATCGAGGCAGCGATTGATTATGTGGACTGCCCTTATGAGTGCGAAGTGAATTTAATGCTAACCGATAATGAAACGATTCATGCGATCAACAAAGAACAAAGAGAAATCGACCGGCCAACAGACGTACTGTCTTTTCCAATGGCAGAATACGAAGAACCAGCGGATTTCTCAAAGATTGAAGAAGATCCGATGGCATTTGATCCGGAGAGCGGTGAATTTCTACTTGGAGATATCGTGATCTCCATGGACAAGGTATGGGAACAGGCTGAGAATTATGGCCACAGCCGAGAGAGAGAATATGCCTTTTTGATCGCTCACAGTATGTTACATCTGTTTGGATATGACCATATGGAAGAGGAAGAACGAAAAGATATGGAAAAACGTCAGGAAGAGATTTTGACAAAGACGAAATATACAAGAGATGAAAGAGGTTTAGTATGAGTAAAAGCAGCAAAAACTCATTTTTAATGCAAGGAATGATCTTAGCCGCAGCATCCATTGTCTGCCGTGTGATCGGATTATTATATCGTAGTCCACTGTTTGGGATCATCGGCAAAGAAGGTATGGGGTACTATTCTTATGCGTATAATATCTATAACATTATTCTGCTGATCGCATCCTTTAGTATTCCACTTGCGGTATCCAAATCAATTTCTGCAAGACTTGCGAAGAAAGAATATATCAATGCTCAGAGAATCTTCTATGGAGCATTAGTTTATGCAGTTGTCGTTGGTGGTATCGCGTCCATGATCGCATATTTTGGAGCACCAACCTTTGTCGGACATCAAAAAGGTGCAGCACTTGCCCTTCAGGTCATTTCCCCAACGATCTTTTTCTCTGGGATTCTTGGAGTACTTAGAGGATATTTTCAAGGACATAATACAATGGTGCCAACATCCATTTCCCAGATCATTGAGCAGATCTTGAATGCGATCTTTAGTATTTTGATGGCATATGTACTGATCTTACCATATCTGCCATCTAACAAGATCACATATGAGATCGCAAGACATGGGGCAGCAGGTAGTGCGATCGGTACAGGAGTCGGTGTTTTAACAGGATTGATCTTCTGCTCTATCATTTATCGTGCATACCAGCCAAAGGTCAAGATTCAGATGAAACATGACCGTACAAAATATATTGAATCTTATGGGAATATCTTAAAGATCTTATTATTAACGATCACACCGGTTATCTTTAGTACAGCGATCTATAACTGTAGTGCAACGATCGACCAGACGATCTTTAGTAATATCTTAGTAGGAAAAGGAATTACGGCGAAAGTAGTTTCAGAATTTTATGGTTTGTTCAGCGGTCAGTATAACGTGTTGATCAATGTTCCAGTTGCGATGGCATCTGCACTTTCCAATGCGATCGTGCCAAATGTTTCTGCAGCCTATGCGTTAGGCAAGAAGGACGATATGAACGACAGTATCCAGATGGCGATACGTTTTACGATGATGATCGCGATCCCATGTGCGGTTGGACTAGGTGTGTTAAATAGTTCGATCAATGGATTGATCTTCGGTGCAACATATGCCAAGGGATTAGGAGCAGCTATGCTTCGGATCGGTGCAGTTTCCGTTATTTTCTACTGTCTGTCAACGTTGACAAATGGTATCTTACAGGGAATGGGAAAGATGAGAGTGCCAGTCAGACATTCTGCGATTTCCGTTGTGGTCAATATCGTTGTATTATGGCTTTTATTAACATACACAGATTGTAAAACATATGGATTGGTATTTGCGACTATGGCATTTTCCCTTGTGATGTGTCTGTTAAATGCACACTCCATCAAGAAATACACAGGTTTTCATCAAGAGATCACAAAGACATTTATCAAGCCTGCATTAAGTGCAGCAGTGATGGGTGTTGTCTGTTTTCTGATTCAGTATGCGGTTCAAAGCGTTCTTCCATTCGGGCGAGTATGCTTTGCGGTCTGCGTGATCATTGCAGTGCCAGTTGGAGCACTGATCTATTTTGCAGCGATCATTAAGTTAAGAGTATTTACAGAAGAAGAACTTACTAAGATTCCAAAAGGAAATCTGATCGTCAGATTAGCAAAGAAATTACATTTGCTGTAAGGATCGTAAGGGCTTCCATTTATAAAAGGAAGAAAAAGTCCAGATCTGCTATGATTTGGGCTTTTTGTATAAATTCCCTTATCTTTGGTAACAATATAGCCAAAGGAGGGTTGCATTATGAAGAAGATCAATCGATTTTTGATGATATATATGGTTGTGATCACAGTTTTGTGCATCTGTATGTGTTATCTTGCATTCTCAGCAAATGAAAAGAAGGACAACCTCAAGGAAGTTCGTTCTCAGATAACAACAACAGCTGAAAAAAAACAGACCAAAGCAGTCAAGAAAGTCAAGGCGACGTACAGTCTGAAGATTCTTGATGGAAGTCTGGCTGTGATCAACAATAAGACCAAAGAAGTTTTTGAATATACAGATATGAAGAAAGAGAATCTGCCAGCAGACATCAAAAATATGCTGAAAGAGAATTTTATCTTTGAAAACAGAGAAGAAGTATATCATTTTCTGGAATCATACAGTAGTTAAAATAAAAATTTGGAGAAAAATAACGAATGAAATATGATGTGATCATCGTTGGAGCAGGGGCTTCCGGTATGATGGCAGCGATCACAGCAGCTAGTCATCATAAGAAAGTCCTCTTGCTTGAACGGATGGATAAATTAGGAAAGAAAATATTAGCAACGGGAAATGGAAGATGCAACCTGTCAAATGCCTACATGGACGAGAATTGCTACAGAGGGCAGAGACCTTCCTTTGCTTATCCGATGATCGAGGAATTTGGATTAGAAGATCTCATTCAGTTCTTTGAATCTCTCGGAATGCTTGTGACAGAGCAAAATGGGTATTATTATCCTGCATCTTTGCAGGCAGCAACTGTTGTTGACACATTGGCACAGAAATTAAAGCATCTGCACGTGGATATTCTGACAGAATTTGAAGTCACGAAAGCAGAGAAACGTAAGTCCACATTTTATGTCTATGGAAATGACAAATGTTTTCAGTCAAGCAATCTGATCCTTGCAACTGGTGGATGTGCACAGCCAAACTTAGGAAGCAACGGAAGTGGATACAAGCTTGCCAAAGACTTTCATCATAAGATCACGGATACATTCCCGTCTTTGGTAGGATTAGAAGCAGAAGGAAAATATTTAAAAGACACCTCGGGAGTTCGAAATGTCAGTAATGTCAGCGTCTACGCGAATAATGAATTGATCGCCAAAGAACATGGAGAAGTTCAGTTTACAAAATATGGGGTTTCAGGGATCCCGATTTTCCAGATCAGTCATTTTGCGATCGAAGCATTAAGAAGAAAGAAAAAAGTAAAAATCTATTTAAATCTCATGCCACAGATGGTAACCTTAGAAGAAACAACAGAAGTATTCTTAAAGAGCTGCAATTATAAGACAGTCGAAGAATTCTTCCAGGGATTTTTAAATAAAAACTGGTATATGCAATCTTACTGAGATTAAAGATTGATCCAAGAAAACCAGTTGCTCAGATATCCAGGAAAGATCTTAACAGGATCTTAGATATGATCCAACACTTTGAAGTTGAGATCAAAGGATATAAAGGATATGATATGGCACAGGTAACAGCCGGAGGCGTATCCACAAAAGAAATCATACAAGGAACATTAGAATCAAAGTTATTAGAAGGGCTTTATGTTGTCGGTGAATTACTAGATGTCGATGGAACATGCGGAGGGTACAACCTTCAGTGGGCATTTACATCTGGATACATCGCTGCAAGCCAGATAGGAAGACAATGATAAGAATCAACCAGATCAAGCTGCCGATCGATCACAAAGAGGCAGCACTTGAGAAGAAGATAAAAAAGCATTACATAATACAGAATATAAACAATACAAGATTGTAAAACGGTCTATTGATGCGAGGAAAAAAGAAGAATTATCTTATGTGTATGCAGTTGATGTGACATTAGGTAAGGGTCAAGAAGAGAAATTCCTCAAAAAGAACAAGAATCGTAATATCATGGCAGTAAAAGAAAAGAAGTTTGAATTTCCAGAAAATCAGCGGGAATTTAAATATCCACCGGTTGTGATCGGAATGGGACCGGCAGGTCTGTTTGCAGCACTGATGCTTGCAAGAGCCGGATTACATCCGATCGTCTTAGAACGAGGGAAAGATGTCACAAACCGTATGAAAGATGTAGAACATTTCTGGGAGAGTGGTGAACTGAATCCTGAATCCAATGTACAATTTGGAGAAGGAGGAGCAGGAACATTTTCAGACGGAAAACTAAATACCTTAGTAAAAGACAAATTCGGAAGGAATAGATTCGTTTTAGAAACTTTTGTAGAACATGGTGCACCAGAAGAGATCTTATATGAAAATAAACCACATATCGGAACGGATCTTTTAAGAAATGTCGTTGCAGGGATCAGAGAAGAGATCAGATCTCTTGGCGGAGATGTCCGTTTTGAGGCGAAAGTGACAGATTTCGTGATCCAGGATGGAAAATTAACAGGGCTGATCATCAATGATAAAGAAGAAATTAAAACAGAAACAGCGATCTTAGCACCGGGACACAGTGCCAGAGATACATTTAAAGTCTTATCAGATCGTGATCTGGAAATGAATCCTAAAGCTTTTGCAATCGGACTTCGTGTGGAACACCCGCGTGAGATGATCGACCATTCGCAGTATGGAAAGGGAGCAGATCAATATGATCTTCCAGCTGCATCATACAAACTAACATATCATGCAAACAATGGAAGAAGTGTGTATTCCTTCTGTATGTGTCCGGGAGGTTTCGTGGTCAACGCGTCTTCAGAGCCAGAACGATTGACGGTCAATGGAATGAGCAATCACGATCGAGCAGCAAAGAATTCCAACAGTGCGATCATCGCAAGTGTTACACCAGAGGATTTTGATGGAAATGACGCATTAGCAGGCGTAAGATTTCAGCAGAAATGGGAAGAAAAAGCTTTTAGCGAAGGAAAAGGAAGAATCCCGGTTCAGACATTAAAAGATTTCAGAGAAGGAAAGATTACAGAATCCTTTGGCGAGATCACACCGAATACCAAAGGATTGACAAGTTTTGGAAACTTAAGAAACTGTCTTCCAGAACCGGTCAGTGAAGCGATTTCGGAAGGAATGCAATATTTTGATAAAAAGATCAAAGGATTTAATCGAGAAGATACGATTTTGTGCGGAATTGAAGCAAGAACATCTTCTCCGTTAAGAATCGAGAGAGATCAAGGATTTGAGAGCAATATCAAAGGAATCTACCCATGCGGAGAGGGAGCAGGTTTTGCTGGCGGCATCACTTCTGCGGCAATGGATGGAATTAAGGTTGCACAAGCCCTCGTTACAGTGTAAAATACCTTTCAAGGAGTGAATGTAAAATGAATAATCGTGAAAAACTAAAAGATAAACAAAGAATTGTCGTCAAAGTAGGTACATCTTCTTTGATCCATAAAGCAACAGGAAACATCAATTTATTCCGATTAGAGAAATTAGTCCGTGTTTTAACAGACTTACATAACAGCGGAAAAGACGTGATCCTGGTATCTTCAGGAGCGATCGGTGTAGGATTTAAAGCCCTGGGATTAGAAAACCGTCCGACATCCCTTCCAATGAAGCAGGCATGTTCTGCTGTAGGACAGGGACAGTTAATGATGATCTACCAGAAACTGTTTGCTGAATACAATCAGGGATCTGCACAGATTCTGATTACAAAAGAGACGATGCTCAATGACGAGAGAAGATATAACGCCAAGAATACATTTGAAGAATTACTAAAACTCGGCGTGATTCCAATCGTAAATGAAAACGATACGGTATCTACAGAAGAGATCGAGTTTGGTGACAATGATACCTTATCTGCTGTCGTAACAGCGGTTGTACAAGGTGATCTATTGATCCTCCTGACAGATATTGACGGACTTTATACGGATGATCCACACAAGAATCCACTGGCCAAACTGATTTCTGAAGTACCAGTCTTAGATGAAAAGATCGGAAGAATGGCAAAAGGAGCTGTAACTAAGGTCGGAACTGGCGGAATGGAAACAAAGATCGCAGCAGCCAATATCGTAACAGATGCTGGAGCAGATATGGTGATCGTAAACAGCAATAATTTAAATAATGTCAATAAAGTTGTTGCAGGAGAAGAGATTGGAACATTATTCTTAGCACACAAACGACCAGACTTTGATTTTAAGAAATATTTAACGGAACGCCCATATTTTAAGGCATAATAAGATAAAACAATGTATTATATAGAAAGGAAATATTACAGATGAAAGAAAAAGATATTCAAAGAATTAATGAATTATACAATCTGGATAAATCCATTGGGTTAACACCAGAACAGAAAGAAGAACAGAGAAAGTTAAGACATGAATACATCCAGTCTGTTCGTGCAAACTTAAGAGCACAGCTTAATAATGTAAGTATCAAAAATGAAGATGGATCGATCACTCCATTAAAACCAAAAGGATTAAACTAGAGCAGATAAAACAGATGGAGATAGATGCAAACCGCACCGAAAAGGAGGCATTCGTAATGTTAGAACAACTAGGAAAACAGGCTAAAGAAGCATCAGTGATTCTTGGAAAAGCAGGGATTGAAGATAAGAATGAAGTATTAAGAGAAGCAGCCAAATGTCTGGTACAGAATCAGGAATATATCTTAAGTGAGAATTATAAAGATGTAGAGAATGCAAAAAGCAATGATATGAGCGAAGCGTTGATCGATCGTTTATCCCTGAATCCTGACCGTATCGAAGCAATGGCAGAAGGACTTCGTCAGGTAGCTGAACTACATGATCCAATTGGTTCTGTAGAACATATGCAGAAAACACCGAATGGACTTTTGATCGGTAAGAAAACGGTACCATTAGGAGTTGTCGGTATCATCTACGAATCAAGACCAAACGTAACAGCAGATGCATTTGCACTATGTTTTAAGACAGGAAATGCATGCCTTCTTCGTGGTGGAAGTGATGCGATCAATTCAAATCTTGCGATCACAAATGTGATCCAGAGTGCACTAGAATCCTGCAATATGCCAAAATACAGCATTCAGCTGCTGACAGATACAAGCCGTGAGACAGCTACAAAGATGATGCAGTTAAATGAATACTTAGATGTTCTGATCCCAAGAGGTGGTGCAGGACTCATTCAGAGTGTTGTAAAGAATTCTACAGTGCCAGTGATCGAGACAGGGACAGGAAATTGTCATGTATACGTAGATGAATTTGCCCAGAAAGACATGGCAGTTAACATCATCATCAATGCAAAGACACAGAGGCTTGGAACATGCAATACATGTGAGTCTCTAGTATTACATAAAAATATCATAGAAAGCCATGGTCCAGCGATCATTGAAGCTTTATTAGCCAAAGGTGTGCAAGTACGTGGAGATGAGAGGGTTTGTGCTTTAAATGACCAGGTCATTCCTGCAACAGAAGAAGACTGGGGAACAGAATACTTAGATTCTATCATTTCTGTGAAAACTGTCGACAGCTTTGACGAAGCAGTGGAACATATCAATCATTACAATACGGGGCATTCGGAAGCGATCGTCACAGATTCTTACCAGAATGCACAGGAATTCTTAAATCAGATCGATGCAGCAGCTGTTTATGTTAATGCATCCACAAGATTTACTGATGGATTTGAATTTGGATTTGGAGCAGAGATCGGAATCAGTACCCAGAAGATTCATGCCAGAGGACCAATGGGATTAGATGCACTGACAACCAGCAAATTTATTATTTATGGAAATGGACAGATCCGCAAATGATAGAATATAAAAGCCAGAATTGTAAATTATTTCAGAATCTTAAAAAATCTGAAGAAAAACATAGAATTTTGTATGCAAATGCAAAGAAAATTGTTAAAAAAACATTGAAAATAAAAAGACTATGGTATTATAAGTCTTGTGTTCAAAGGAGTTTTCATTTTATGAGAACTCTTTTTTTTCGCAATGGAAAAAAATGTAAAGAAGAAAGGAAGGCTTAAAATGGCATTGTTTACATTTAGCGGCGGTGTTCATCCGGCAGATGGTAAAGAATTTGCAAAGAATTCACCAATCACCGAATACCTGCCAAAAGGAGATGTTGTTTTACCTTTAGGTCAGCACATCGGTGCTCCTGCACAGCCAATCGTTAGCAAGGGAGACCAGGTGTTAGTAGGCCAGAAGGTGGCAGAAGCTGGAGGATTTGTATCCGCGAATATTTTCAGCTCTGTTTCAGGAACTGTAAAGGCGATCGAGCCAAGAATGACTCCAGCAGGAGCAAAAGTTAACTCTATCGTAATTGAGAATGATGGAGAATTCAAAGAGGCTGCCTTTGAGGCAAAACCTTATGATCAGATGTCTAAAGATGATGTTTTAGCAGCGATCAAAGAAGCTGGAATCGTAGGACTTGGTGGAGCCGGATTCCCAACACATGTGAAATTAGCGCCAAAAGATCCAGATGCGATCGAATATATCATCGTAAATGGAGCGGAGTGTGAACCTTATATCACAGGTGACTACCGCATCTTAATGGAGACACCAGAACTTTTAATTGAAGGATTAAATATCGTACTTGATATGTTCCCAAAAGCAAAAGGTATCATTGGTATTGAAGATAATAAAAAAGATGCAATTGCTAAAGTAGAAGCATTAGTAAAAGGTGATGCAAGAATCAGCGTTGCTACATTAAAGACAAAATACCCACAGGGTGCAGAACGTTCTTTGATTTATGCAACAACAGGAAGAAGCATCAACTCCAGCATGTTACCAGCAGATGCAGGATGCATCGTAGATAACGTAGCTACGATCGTAGCGATCAAAGAAGCTGTCAAAGATGGTAAACCATTATATGAACGTGTTGTGACAGTTACTGGAGATGCGATCAAGAATCCAAGCAACTTTAAAGTACGTACAGGAACAAACGTACAGGAACTGATCGAAGCAGCCGGTGGATTTAAAACACAGCCTGAGAAGATCATTTCTGGTGGACCTATGATGGGTATGGCAATGTTTACAACAGACGTACCAGCTGTCAAAACATTCTCATGCTTCTTAGCATTCACAAAAGATGAAGTTGCTGCGAACCAACCAAGCAATTGTATTCGTTGTGGAAGATGTGTAAGCGTCTGTCCGCAGAAGCTGATGCCAGCGAAATTATCTGTATTAGCAGATCATAATCAGTTTGACGAGTTTGAGAAACTTTATGGAGCAGAATGCGTTGAGTGTGGATCTTGTTCATTTATCTGTCCAGCAAAACGTAACCTTGCACAGTCCATGAAGACAGGTCGTAAACAGGTATTAGCTAACCGTAGAAAGAAATAAAGGAGAGATACATATGAGCGAAACATTATATCATGTGTCAGCCAATCCTCATGTCAGAGATAATGGCTCAACACAAAAGATTATGTTAGATGTTATCATCGCATTACTACCCGCTACAATTTTTGGTATCTATATCTTTGGAGCATCTGCGGCACTGACAGTTGCAATTTCTGTTGCTACCTGTGTTGTCGTTGAGTATATTTACCAGAAACTTATGAAACAGCCAATCACTGTAGGTGACTTAAGTGCGGCATTAACCGGACTGTTACTTGCATTAAACTTACCATCAGGAGCACCATTCTGGATGCCGATCCTTGGTGGAATCTTCGCGATCATCGTTGTAAAACAGGTATTCGGTGGATTGGGACAGAACTTTATGAACCCAGCCCTTGGTGCAAGATGTTTCTTAATGATCTCATTTGCAGCAAGAATGACAACATTTACATATGATGGTGTGACAACAGCAACACCACTTGCTGTTATGGAACAGGGAAAAAGCGTGGATGTTATGAAATCATTCTTAGGATTCGTTCCTGGAACAATTGGTGAAACATCTGCATTATTACTGATCATCGGTGGAGTATACTTAGTATTTAAGAAAGTCATCTCTCCGATCATCCCATGTGTTTACGTTGCAGTTGTAGCAATCTTCGTACTGATCTTCGGTGGTCATGGATTTGATCTATCTTACATGGCAGCACAGATCTTCAGTGGTGGATTAATGTTAGGTGCGATCTTCATGGCAACAGACTACGTAACATCTCCAATTACAAAGAACGGAAAGATCATCTATGCGATCGTTCTTGGTATTTTAACTGGATTATTCCGTCTGTTCGGACCAATGGCAGAAGGTGTATCTTACTCAATCATCATTGCAAACTTATTAGTTCCACTGATCGAGAGAGTGACAGTACCAACTCCATTTGGAATCGTAAAAAAGGAGGTAAGAGCAATGAATAAGAATCTCGTAATGGATTGTATCAAATTATGTGTGATCACATTAATTGCAGGACTCCTTTTAGGTATCGTATATAATGTAACAAAAGCACCGATCGCCGCACAGGAAGAAAAGACAAAACAGGAAGCTTACAAAGCCGTATTCAAAGATGCAGCGAAATTCGATACAGTAAAATTAGACCAGAAAGACGTAGCAGCTGTCTTAAAGAAAAATGATCTTGGACAGAACACGATTTCTGAAGTTGTAAAAGCAGTTGACAAAAACGGAAAAGAACTTGGATACGTATTCTCTGTAACAAACCCAGAAGGATACGGTGGAGATGTATCTTTATCTGTAGGTGTTAGAGATGATGGAACAGTTAATGGTTATGAAACATTATCCATCAGCGAAACAGCTGGTTTAGGTATGAAAGCCAAAGAACCAGAATTCAAGAGTAACTTTAAAACAAAAAAGCAGACAAATTTGAAGTTGTAAAAGATGGATCTGGTAAGAACGATGATTCTAAAGTAGATGCCATCAGTGGTGCAACGATCACAAGCCGTGCTGTCACAAGTGCAGTTAACAGCTGTGTTGCATATTCAAAGAGCCTGAAGGGAGGTAATTAAACATGAAACCAAATCCAATGGAACGATTGATTAATGGTATCGTAAAAGAAAACCCTACCTTCGTCTTAATGTTAGGTATGTGTCCTACATTAGCAGTAACAACATCTGCGATCAACGGTGCAGGAATGGGACTTTCAACAACAGCCGTATTAATGTTTTCTAACATGATCATTTCCGCATTAAGAAATGTCATCCCTGATCGTGTACGTATCCCAGGATATATCGTAGTTATCGCATCTCTGGTAACAATCGTACAGTTCCTATTACAGGGATATGTTCCAGCAGTTAACGACGCATTAGGATTATACATCCCACTGATCGTAGTAAACTGTATCATCCTTGGACGTGCAGAATCCTTTGCAGCAAAGAACGGACCAATCAACTCCTTCTTTGACGGACTTGGAATGGGACTTGGATTTACTGTAGCCTTAACAATTTTAGGAGCATTCCGTGAATTATTAGGAGCAGGTCAGATCTTCGGAATGCAGGTAATGCCATCTGCATACGAACCAATCACAATCTTTATCCTGGCACCTGGAGCATTCTTCGTACTTGCATGTTTAGTAGCGATCCAGAATAAAGTTAAGAGCAAAAAACCTAAAAAAGCCGGAGAAGCAACAAGTGGTGGATGCGGAGATTGTGCTCACTGCGGAAACAGCGCTTGCGGTTCCAGAAGCTTTTTGATACAACTGTAGATGACAAATAAGGAGGATTAAGATGAAAAGTTTACTGTTAATTGCCATCGGTTCAGCGCTGGTAAATAACGTCGTATTAAGCCAGTTCCTTGGTTTATGTCCTTTCCTTGGAGTTTCTAAGAAAGTTGAGACAGCAGCCGGAATGGGTGCAGCCGTTCTCTTCGTTATTACTATCGCATCAGCAGTTACAAATTTAATTTATACATTTTTATTAGTACCAACAGATTTAACATACTTAAATACGATCGTATTTATCCTGGTAATCGCAGCATTAGTACAGTTCGTAGAAATGGTATTAAAGAAATCTATGCCAGCATTATATGAATCTCTGGGAGTATTCCTTCCACTGATCACAACAAACTGTGCAGTTCTTGGTACAGCATTAACAAACGTACAGAACGACTATAGTTTCATCGCCAGCGTAGTCAATGGTATCGGTATCTCTTTAGGATTCCTGATCGCTATTGTTATCCTTGCTGGTATCCGTGAAAAGATGGAATACAACAACATCCCAGAATCTTTCAAAGGAATGCCTATCACACTGTTAACAGCAGGATTAATGGCAATCGCATTCTTCGGATTCTCAGGACTTATTTAGGAGGTAAAGAAGATGAATATATCAGCAATTTTACTTGCCATGGTTGTTGTCGGAGGAACCGGTCTGCTTATCGCAATCTTACTGGGAATTGCCTCAGAGAAATTTAAAGTTCCTGTAGACGAGAAGGAAGTAGCCATCCGTGCAGAACTTCCAGGAAATAACTGTGGTGGTTGTGGATACGCAGGTTGTGATGGACTTGCAAAAGCAATCGCAAATGGAGAAGCACCAGTGAACGGCTGTCCAGTTGGTGGAGCAGCTGCAGCTGAGAAGATCAGTGCGATCATGGGTGTAGAAGCAGGAGAATTCGTGAAGAAAGTCGCATTCGTAAAATGTGCCGGAACTTGCGAAAAAGCATCTGACAAATACCAGTACTCAGGAGTTCAGAGCTGTATCGAAGCGATGAACGTACCAGGTGCAGGACCAAAAGGATGCGAATTTGGATGTATGGGATTTGGAAGCTGTGCAGCAGTATGTCCAGAAAATGCGATCTCTATCGTGAACGGAATCGCTCACATCGATGAAGAAGCATGTGTAGGATGTGGAAAATGTGCAGAAACATGTCCAAAAGCATTGATCGACCTTGTACCAGAAAACAAGAAAACAAGAGTACAGTGCAGCTCTAAAGAATTCGGTAAAAACGTTATGTCTGTATGTAAAGCAGGATGTATCGGATGTAAAGCATGCGAAAAAGTATGCCGTCTTGGAGCAATCAAAGTTGAAAACAACATCGCACAGATCGATTACGATAAATGTGTAGGTTGTGGATTATGTGCAGGTAAATGTCCAAAAGGAATCATTACAGGAAAGAAATTAGTTCCTAAGAAACCAGCACCAAAGAAAGAAGCTTAATCTTTCTTTATATCATTATAATAATAAAGAAGCAGGAGATTCGAGAGATCAGAATCTCCTGCTTTTTTCTGCTTCTATTCATGGAAAAAAAGATACTATTATAATAGGAAGAAAAAGGATTCCTGACATGAAATTTCTCGAACTTCGGCAAAAAGATGTGATCAATTGTAATACAGGAGAATGTTTAGGCCTTGTCCTAGACCTCGAATTTGAAATCCATACGGGTAAGATCTGTTATCTGATCGTTCCCAAAACAACGAAGATGCTCATATGCGTTGGCAAGAATAAAGTTTACAAAATCCCCTACAAATGCATTGTAAGGATTGGCAGAGATACGATTCTAGTCGATATCAACGAAAAAGAAATGCCTGAAATAAAAGAAAAAGCTTTCTTTTCTACAAAAAAAATGATATACTTCAAGCAGTAAAAACACGGAGGTACAAGAAGATGAGATGCCCATATTGTGGAAGTGAGAATTCCAGAGTCGTAGATTCCAGACCGGCAGAAGACAACAATGCGATCCGTAGAAGAAGACAATGTGACGAATGCGGAAAACGTTTTACAACTTATGAGAAGATAGAGACAGAACCGTTGAGTGTCATCAAGAAAGACAAGACACGACAACTCTACGATCGAAACAAGATCCGGAATGGAATCGTACAATCCTGTCACAAACTCCCAGTATCCATGGGGCAGATCGAAGCAGCGATCGATGAGATTGAGACAAAGATCTATAACATGGGAACAAGAGAAGTCGAAACATCCGTGATCGGAGAGATGGTCATGGACAAATTAAAGGATTTGAATGAAGTTGCATACGTAAGATTTGCAGCCATTTACCGTGAATTCAAAGATGTGAACACATTTATGAGTGAATTAAAGAAATTATTAAAATAATCACAATTGTTTTGAATAAACAAGATTGTAAAAATATTACTTTTGTGATAAACTAACCATATCATTTTGAAACCAGCTTCCTTTTTGAGAAGAGAAGGAGTTGAGTATTATTATCAGGAAGTAATCACAGGAATCGTCAGTGGAGTGAGTGGAAAGCTCATCCACGTAGAAGTAGAAATCAGAAACGGCCTGCCATATTTTACAATGGTAGGCTATCTTTCCAAAGAATCCATGGAAGCAAAAGAGCGGGTTGCATCAGCACTGCGCTCCATCGGCCATCCCTTACCGTCGATGAAGATCACCGTTAATTTATCCCCAGCCAATATAAGAAAGAACGGAACCGCGTTCGATTTCCCAATCGCCGTGGCCTTTTTAGGATGCCTGAATTTAATCGATGCAAGCAAGTTAGATGACATCTGTATCATGGGGGAATTAGGACTAAACGGCAAGATCAGAGGTGTAGGGAACTGTCTTCCAATCGTTTTAGAAGCAAGAAAACAAGGCATTCACAAGTTCTTTGCGGCAAGTGAAGATGAGAATTCTCTAAGAGGGATCGAAGATATTGAAGTGGTATTTATGGACAGTTTACAGGATGCCCTGGACTATTTTCATGGAACATATCATCAAAAAAGTTGCAGAAGTGCAACAACTTATCAAAAGGAAGAGTCAGAAGAAGACTTCAGTGACATCATCGGACAACAACATTTAAAAAGAGCGATGGAGATCGCGGTCACTGGAAGACATCATATATTGATCATTGGTTCCCCAGGTTCAGGAAAACAATGGCAGCCAGAAGGATCCCGACCATTCTCCCACAACTATCAAAAGAAGAGAAGATGGAAGTTCAGGCAATCTATGATGCCACTGGAATTCCACGGTATTTAGAAGATGATACCAGACCATTTCGCCAGCCACATCCAATGATCCCGAAAGCTGCATTCCTTGGAGGCGGCAAGACGCCGACGGCAGGAGAGATCACATTAGCACATCATGGCATTTTATTTCTGGACGAATTTATGGAATTTAAAACAGAATGTATCGAAGCACTCAGACAGCCATTGGAAGATGGAACGATCGATATCACCAGAAATGGGATCTACCACAAGTTTCCGGCAGACTTTCAACTGATCGCCACCATGAATCCATGTCCTTGTGGTTATGGATTGGAAGATGGGATCTGCCGATGTACTTATCATGAAAAAAAGCGTTATCTAAAGAAATTGTCCGGTCCGATCTTAGACCGTTTTGACATGGTCCTATGTCTAAGTAAAAAAGAGGCTGATACACAGAAGATACAAAAAGAGAGTCAAGAAACATCCTATCAGATCAAAGAACGCATCGAAACAACCATCCAAAGAGAAAAAAAGTTATTAAAAAACTATCAATGCAGTGATACCAGCCATTTAAGCCACATACAGTTAAACAAGCTCCTTCATTTATCCAAAGAATGCAAAGAGATTTTAGATATCGCCTATCGATCTGGCAAGATCACAAGGCGAGGAATGGATAAGATTTTAAAAGTAGCACTGACGATCATGCTTATGGAAAATGAATCAGAGATTAAACCGATCCACCTGATGGAAGCCATGACCTTCAGAAATACAGGATTTATCAAAGAGGTGCTTGAATATGGAAGATAAATTATATTGGTACTGGCTATGCGGCAAAGTCCGATTGCCGATCAAGAAGCAAAAAGAATTGATGGATATCTTCATTCACCCAAAAGAACTCTATAAGATCAACCCAGAAATCTTAAAAGAACACATGACACAACTTGAATACGATCGTTTCGTTCATTCAAGAGATGAAACAGCGATCAAGAAAGGTTATGAAGCCTTGCATCGTGAAAATATCCGTTTTATCATTCAAAAAGAAGCTGCTTATCCGAATCGATTGAGGAAGATCTACGATGCTCCGTATGGGATTTTTCAAAAGGTCAGCCATATGAAGAAAAAGAACTGTCAATAGCAATCGTTGGATCAAGATATCCGACAACTTATGGATTCGAAATCTCAAAAAAGTTCGCAAAAGAGCTGGCTCAGCAAGGCGTACAGATCGTAAGTGGACTCGCAAGGGGCGTAGATGGGACGGTTCACCGTGAAATAATCGACAAAAAAGGACAGGCTGTTGGGGTTTTAGGATGTGGGATCGATCTCATTTACCCAAAAGAAAATTTTCAGTTATTTTATGACATGTATGCGAATCAGACAGTTATTTCTGAGTACCCGCCAGGCAGTGAACCGCTCAAATGGCATTTTCCAGAAAGGAACCGCATCATCAGTGGACTAAGTGACGGAATTCTCGTCACAGAGGCCAGAGCAAGGAGCGGATCGCTGATCACGGCGGATTGCGGGCTTGATCAGAACAAAGAAGTGTTCGCAGTTCCCGGAATGATCACAGACAAACATTGCCAAGGGTGTCATGGATTGATCAAACAAGGTGCAAAATTAGTTGAAAATGTCGACGATATTTTAACAGAATTTTCAGAATTCACGGGATTTTCACGAAAATTTCCAAAGCATAGTGCAAAATCTCTTGCAAAGGCAGAAAAAAGGGTGTATGATATGTTGAGTTTGAAACCGAAATATATTGATGAGATCTTAAGTACATCCCAAGATTCTTATGAAGAAGTGATCCAAGCTTTATTTCAATTAGAAGCGAAAGGATATATCAAACAGATCCATCAGAACTTATATATCAAAAAAATGTAAACAAGGGGTAATACTATATGCCAAAATATCTAGTTATCGTCGAATCACCGGCGAAAGCCAAAACAATCAAAAAGTTCCTGGGCAGGAATTACGAAGTGATCGCGTCCAACGGGCATGTTCGCGATCTGCCAAAGAGTACCTTAGGAATAGATATCGAGAATGACTTTGAACCAAAGTACATTACGATCCGTGGGAAGGGTGAAGTATTAGCAGCTCTTCGCAAAGCGGTAAAAAAAGCAGACAAAGTATACCTCGCGACTGACCCGGACCGTGAAGGAGAAGCCATCTCATGGCATTTATATTACGCATTAAAACTAGAGAACAAAAATTACAGCCGAATCACATTTAATGAGATCACAAAAACAGCTGTCAAAGACTCCATTAAACACGCAAGAGACATCGATATGAACTTAGTCGATGCACAGCAGGCAAGACGTGTTCTGGATCGAATCGTAGGATACCAGATCAGTCCGATCCTCTGGGCAAAGATCAAACGAGGTTTAAGTGCTGGACGAGTTCAGTCCGTAGCTCTACGCCTGATCTGTGACAGAGAAGAAGAGATTAACCTGTTTATTCCACAGGAATACTGGTCCTTAGAAGCCTTATTAGATGTCAAAGGAAGCAAAAAGCCATTAGAAGCCAAACTGATCGGCAATAAAGAACAGAAGATTGAGATTCACAGTGAAGAAGAGATGAAGGAGATCTTATCCTATTTAAAAGGAAAAGAATTCACCGTCGAAGGAGTGAAAGTCACAGAACGATTAAAGAAGAGCCCACTTCCATTTACGACAAGTACTCTTCAGCAGGATGCATCCAGCAAGTTAAACTTCGCACCACAGAAAACGATGCGTATCGCACAGCAGTTATATGAAGGTGTCAATATCAAAGGACAGGGAACCGTCGGTCTGATCACATACTTACGTACAGACTCCACACGTATCTCTGTAGAAGCCGATGCAGCAGCGAAAGAATACATCAAAGAATCTTATGGAGCCGAGTTCGTTGGAGCAGGAACTGTTGCCAAGAAAGACGACAAGAAAGTACAGGATGCACATGAAGCCATCCGACCAACCTACATGACAAACTCACCAGCAAGCATCAAAGATGAACTATCAAGAGATCAGTTCCGTTTATACCAGCTGATCTGGAACCGTTTCATGGCAAGCCGTATGGCACCAGCCAAATACGAGAATACATCCGTAAAGATCGCTGCCGGAGATTATCGTTTTAATGCATCCGCAAGCAAGATCGCCTTCGATGGATTCCTATCCGTATACAACATTAACAACGAGAAATCCGAAGGAAATGTAATGTTAAAATCCATCGATGAAGATACCAAACTTACATTGAATAATTTAGAACCAAAACAGCATTTTACACAGCCACCAGCTCATTATACAGAAGCATCTTTAGTTAAGACACTAGAAGAGTTTGGAATCGGACGTCCAAGTACTTACGCACCAACGATCTCAACGATCACAGCAAGACGTTATGTTGTCAAAGAAAAGAAGAACTTATACGTCACGGAGCTTGGAGAAGCAGTCAACAACATGATGAAGAAAGCATTTGCAAGTATCGTCGATGTGAACTTCACAGCGATGATGGAAGGTCTGCTTGATATGGTAGAAGAAGGTAAAGTCCATTGGAAATCCGTCATTGAAAACTTCTACCCAGACTTTGAGATCGCAGTGAAGAATGCAGAAAGAGAATTAGAGAAGATCAAGATCGAAGACGAAGTCACAGATGTTATCTGCGATGAATGTGGAAGAAATATGGTCGTGAAGTACGGACCATATGGAAAATTCCTTGCATGCCCTGGATTTCCAGAATGCAGAAATACAAAACCACATTTTGAAAAAGTCGGAATCCCATGCCCAATGTGCGGCGGAGAAGTCGTCTTAAAGAAAACGAAAAAAGGAAGAAAATATTACGGATGTGAAAATAATCCGGAATGTGAATTTATGTCATGGCAGAAACCATCCACAGTCAAATGTGAAAAATGCGGAAGCTATATGATCGAAAAAGGTAAGAAGCTTGTATGCTCTAGCAAGGAATGTGGATTCGTATGCAGCATGCCAGAAGATGCAAAAGAGAAAGAGACTTCCGGGGAGTCAGTGTCAAAATAAGGAGAAAAAATATAGATGAGTAGTATACAATTACTAGATAAAACAAGAAAGATCAATAAATTACTTCATAATAACAATTCACAGAAAGTTGTATTTAACGATATCTGTAAAGTTCTGACAGAAGTAATGAATTCAAACGTCCTTGTCATTAGTAAAAAGGAAAGATCTTAGGTAAAAATGAAGCAGACCACATCGAAGTGCTTCATCAGCTGATCTCAGGAAATGTCAAAGATTATGTTGATTTTTCATTAAATGAAAGACTATTAACGATTCTTTCCACCAATGAAAATGTCAGCCTTTCCACACTGGGATTTGAGTCAGACGTTGATGATTACTATGCGATCATCGCACCAATTGATATCGCAGGAGAGAGATTCGGAACATTATTTATGTACCGCCAGAGAGAAAATTATTCCATTGATGATATTATCTTAGCGGAATATGGAACAACCGTTGTCGGACTTGAAATGTTAAGATCTGTAAGCGAAGAAGTGGAACAGGAACGAAGAAAGAAAGGAATCGTTGATTCCGCGATCAGTACGTTATCCTTCACAGAACACAAAGCAGTGATCCATATCTTAGAAGAATTAGAAGGCAATGAAGGAGTCTTAGTTGCAAGCAAGATCGCAGACAGATTCGGGATCACAAGATCTGTTGTCGTAAACGCACTAAGGAAACTAGAAAGTGCCGGAGTTGTTGAGACAAGATCCTCTGGTATGAAAGGAACATATATTAAAGTAGTGAATGACTTTATATTTGACGAGATCACAAAGCTTGATTAATTCTTTTAGAATTGAAGAAAAAGTTCTTGCAAAGAAGGACAAGGTTTGATATACTGTCATAGGTAAAAATAAACACGCTATTGGAATTCTGGTAAGTGCCCAAGAGGTTTGTCAGAACGATGAAAATAGCGGAAGCAAAAACTAAAGGAGATTTAAAATGAGCGTTATTTCAATGAAACAGTTACTTGAAGCAGGTGTACATTTCGGACATCAGACAAGAAGATGGAACCCTAAAATGGCACCATACATCTACACAGAGCGTAATGGTATCCATATCATCGACTTACAGAAATCTGTAGGAATGGTTGACGATGCTTACAACGCAGTAAAAGATTGTGTAGCACAGGGTGGAAAGATTCTGTTCGTAGGAACAAAGAAACAGGCTCAGGATTCTATTCAGGCTGAAGCAGAACGTTGCGGAATGTTCTACGTAAACCAGAGATGGTTAGGTGGAATGATGACTAACTTCAAGACAATCGAATCTAGAATCGCTAGACTGAAAAAGATCAAAGAGATGGAAGAAGACGGAACATTTGACGTACTTCCAAAGAGAGAAGTTTTAGAACTTAACAAAGAAAAAGACAAATTACAGAAGAACTTAGGTGGAATCGAAGAAATGGGTGGACTTCCAGACATGATCTTCGTTGTAGACCCTAAGAAAGAAAGCATCTGTGTACAGGAAGCACATACTTTAGGAATTCCTCTTGTTGGAATCGCAGATACAAACAGCGATCCTGAAGAATTAGATTATATCATCCCAGGAAACGATGATGCGATCCGTGCAGTAAAACTGATCACATCTGCTATGGCTGATGCAGTTATCGAAGCAAACCAGGGAATTGATGCAGACTCTGAAGAAGTTGCAGAAGACGCTGAATAATTTATTCACATTTTCATTTTAGGAGGAAAAGAATCATGGCTATCACAGCAGCAATGGTAAAAGAATTAAGAGAAATGACTGGTGCCGGAATGATGGATTGTAAGAAAGCTCTTACAAAGACAGAAGGAGACATGGACGCAGCAGTTGAATTTTTAAGAGAAAACGGTCTTGCAAAAGCAGCAAAGAAAGCTGGACGTATCGCAGCTGAAGGACTTGTTGCAGTAGCATTATCTGATGATGCAAAAGAAGCAGCTATCGTTGAAGTTAACTCTGAAACAGACTTCGTAGCTAAGAATGATACATTCAAAGCATACGTAGCAGAAGTAGCTGATCAGGCTCTTACAACAGCAGCAGCAGACATCGAAGGATTCTTAGCAGAAGATTCTAAAGCAGAAGCTGGAAAAACTGTTAAAGAAGCATTAGATGGTAAGATCGCTGTTATCGGAGAGAACTTAAACATCCGTAGATTCGCTAAAGTATCTGCAGCAGATGGATTTGTTGCATCTTACATCCACGCTGGTGGTAAGATCGGTGTATTAGTAGAAGTTGCTACAGACGTAGTTAACGACGAGATCAAAGAGATGGCTAAAAACGTAGCAATGCAGGTTGCAGCTATTTCTCCAAAATACACAAGCAGAGATGAAGTTTCTAAAGATTACATCGAGCATGAAACAGAAATCTTAAAAGTTCAGGCTATGAACGAAAACCCAGACAAACCAGAAAACATCATCGAAAAGATGATCGTTGGACGTCTGAACAAAGAATTAAAAGAAGTATGTCTGTTAGATCAGGCTTATGTTAAAGCTGAAGACGGAAAACAGGCAGTTGGAAAATACGTAGAACAGGTTGCTAAAGCAAACGGAGCTAATGTTACAATCAAAGGATTCGTTCGTTTTGAAACTGGTGAAGGTATTGAAAAGAAAGAAGAAGACTTTGCGGCTGAGGTTGCTGCTCAGTTGAAATAATTTGATTTCTTTGTTTGGAATTGAATAGAATTTGTTTTTATGGCACACATCGTTTTAGGTGTGTGCCTTTTTATTTGTCAATATATTTAAAATATTATTGATGTTATTGATTTATATATTGTAGTTTACATAAAATAATAACTATTAAAATAAAGACATAGTAAAAGTGTAATTATGATAATTTAAATATTACTGTAGGACAAATATAGATTAAGATTATATT
>ENA-OUNH01000014-OUNH01000014.1-human-gut-metagenome-genome-assembly--contig:-NODE-14-length-69800-cov-4.578330_pt1 | contig 69800 bp, 75 predicted proteins | sample MGYA00242806_ERZ504814 | MGnify/ENA primary metagenome ERZ504814 (study PRJEB26092, sample SAMD00036389) | human gut metagenome | host: Homo sapiens | study: EMG produced TPA metagenomics assembly of...
TATTTCAAAAGTCAGCATTACTACGATATTTTTAAATTCATCTAGATATATCATTAAATACCATATATATATCGGCAACACTATAAGTTGATATATGCCAAATATTCCCAAAAGAATAGAGACTATTTGCTTTTTTTCTTTTGCAAAAATTTCTCTCATTTCACTATTTAATAATTGCATAGAACTAAAAAAAACAAATGTCAAAACAAATACATTGTGGTAAAGATATGCCGATTTCCAAAACAAGTTTTTTGCGTTTTCTTTACTTTCAAAAAATTCAATCAGATTTATTTGATAAGGTATTACAATTAAATACATAATTAATATGATGCCTACATACCAACTACACTTTTTTCTGAGTAAAAATTGAATTATCCAAATTTTATTTTTAGCATTATATTTTCCTATACTTTTTAATAAATACATATATCCATCTTCTACATTTGCAATCTCTTCTCTCGCTTTGGGATTATTATATTCTCCATCCCTAAGAAATAAAAACGTACTTTTCTGTATCATTTTCATAATAATTTTTATATTTATACCATATTCTTGCCAATGCATTGACTCTTGTTTTGACATTGTGAACACCCTGTTTTTTGCCAACATTGCCAATGCATTTGTTTCTCCACAATAGAGTATCTTTCCTTTATTTAACACGATTATCTCATCACATATCTCTTCAACATCATCTAGAATATGTGTAGAAACTAAAATTGTACTTTTTTGTTTGTAATTATTAATTGTATTTTGAAAACGGATTCGTTCTTCTGGATCAAGTCCTACCGTAGGTTCATCCAGAAGAATGACATCCGGCATTCCCAATAGAGCTTGTGCAATACCGGCTCGTCTAATCATTCCTCCCGATAGTTTTCCACATTTTACGTTCTGCACATTTCCAAGATGTCCCGACGTTAATACCTCTTGAATATTTTCCTCCCAATCGCAATGAGGGATATTTTTCATGCATGCAAAATACTTTAAATGTTCATACAATGTATAGTTTTTTATCATTCCAAAGTTCTGAGGAAGATAACCTATTTTACACTCTTTAGGATTTATAGTATTTCCTGATAGATCTTTGAAAATTATATTTCCATCATATCGTTTTATTATACCAGCCAAAATTCTTAGTAATGTAGTTTTTCCAGAACCATTTGGTCCTAATAACCCAACAATTCTTCCTTGTGTTTTAAACCCAATTTCGTTTAATACAACTTTTTTTCTAAACGTTTTCTTCAAATTCTCCACTTCTATCATAGATTTTCTCCTACATCAATTGATAATTTTCATATATATATTCAACAAATTCTTCATCTGATCTTAGTTCACTATATAATAAATATTGAACAATTTCTTTAATCAAATTCTCGTCTCCAATTTGTTGTTCTATCTCTTTCAATTGGCGTGATACAAGTTGTTCTTTTTGAACTTCTTCTAAATCTTCTAGCATTTGTTGACGTTCTTCTTCTATTGTCATCATTATTTTTACAATTTCATCTGCCTCTATTACATCGCTACGGAGTAATGCATGAGAAAACAAATCCCCAATCTTTGAATCTTTACCTGATTCATGTAATCTGTAGCTCATATATGTTTGGCTATTCAAATAATCTGGAGAAACCAAAACATAATCATTGAATTCTATAAAGTTATTATTTGAAAAATTTCTTCCCAAATCTTTAGAAGCGATTATTATCCTTTTTGCTTTTAAATCATGAATATCCAACCCAAAAACAGATTCTGTCTCTTTTAATAGCTGTTCCCATTCTCGAGTTATTTTTTCTAAGTACTCATCGCCATCTATATTACTTAATTCAAGTGGCAAATAATTTAAAACTGCTGATTCATTATTGTTTTTATAATATTGCCTCCAATAATAGAAATCCCATCACTCGTCCCCACAAACACATTTCCGCTTTTTTTCGGTAAATTGGTAACAAATTTACAATTAGTATTGATTTTAACTTCAAAATCAGCTGTTGAAGCTCTATTATAGGGATTATAGCCATTACCTCCATTATAATATGGATATTGTATAAATATTTGTCTGTCTCCTGCTAATGGATACCATGGAAAATATCCTGGCAACATAATTGCTTGAGAATTAGAATAATATTTCCCTGAGCAGCCGTCATATTTTACCATCAATTCAAATGTTTTTACGCAATCTGGAAATTTAATAATTATGCTATCTTCATTTCTTTCAAACGATGCCTCTTCATTATTAACTTCTAACTTTTTTATTCTGTATCCATGATAAAGCGTAAATACAAATTCATCTCTTTCAATAGGTGCATCTATAGTTAGCTTTCCATCTACTGAAAGATTATTTTTCACATCAATTTCCAATTCATATTTTGATATTTTGTAATCAGATTCTTGAATTTCTTGAATATCAAATTCCTCATTCTGATAATATGTATAATCTGCAAAAATACCATTCCATGCTTCGTTCAACCTATAAGTACTTGCCGGAAAATATGAAATTACTAAGAAGAATATAGAAAAGCAAAAACATAAAATCGACAATTTTTTATAATTTTTATGAAGCCATATAATTATAGTAAAGATAAGAATAATCCAAAATAATTGTATATATAAGCGAACATTTTCTACTTGAAGTCCGTATTGTGTATCAGGTACCCATTCAGCATTTTTATAAAAAATGCTGAATAACCATTTTATTTTTCTACGATACTATCTATCGGAAAATTTTTAGGTTTTTCTCTCCAAATCAAATTTTCAAAAAGGGGACTTGTCATGATACAAAAAAACAAACAACAGAATGCGCAAGCATTTTATGTTAGCCGAAATCCACGAAGCAATATATGCTATTCCTAGTAAAATAATTTGGGGAATAACAATATTCATTAAATATGTTCTTGGAAATATTTCAAATAAATATCTAGTACCATCATTTTGTATAGACGTAAAAATTATTCCAATAATAAGTGTAAGGTGATATATTAAGATAACTATTAAATAAATGCTTCCGATTCCTCTTTGCCAAGATGATTTTCTTTTGGTTATTGAATCTATTACTTCTTCACAATTAGCACTAATTGCTTCCGTAAATATAATATATGCAAATACTGCAAATAAAACCGAGAGGTAAAAATTCCACCGGCTAAACAAATAAAGTAAACGGAAACCTGTGAAACCCAGCGAGCAAAAGAAACTAATCATTGCTATTAGAATCCAAAACTGGATTAATACAAATAAAATATACAATTTATTTTTAAAGAAATATCTCAAGTAAAATCCATACATTTTTTTATCCATATATATTACCTCTTAATGTTATTTTTGGGGGATCCATAAGGATTCCCCCAAGAATAACAGACTAAAAATAAATTTTGCCTACGCCCGCTACGCCTCCACCAGATTCAAAGCGAAGTTTAAAGCTAGAATCACGTGATTGATTTTCTACAAGTGTTGTATTTGCACCTTTTGCCAATTTATTCGTTTGTTCGCATGTATACGGCCATCCGGACCCGTCCTTTCTATAAATTGGAAACTATTTGTTCACTTTTAAAAATTTTTTATAGCTCTAATCCCCCATTCCTTCTCCCTCATTCTATGTGTTTCAATGATTATCTTCAGTATATCCAAATCACCGACAAATTCAATCACTTTTACTCGAAACGACAATATTAACATTTTTTTGGTCTTTTTCTTCTCTACACACTCTCCATAATTTGACTACTATACATGGAATTTGTAACATTGCAGTTAATATAATCCCTTCAGCAATACATATAGCATATATTCTAAATTCTGCATACAAAAGCACTCCATATATCGCCACAAATATTGTCGTCATAGATATTGTTGTGATTTTATACTCTTTTCTCTCATCCACACTTAAACGACGATTTTCTGAATCTATAGGACTAAAACTTGCATCCCAGTTTATTGAACTTTTAGTACATCGAAATAAGAATACCTGGAATAATAAAAATTTCGTATAGAATAAATATAATTTTTATTTCTATATACCTTTTATGACCTTCTTATAGTATAATGATTAGAGTTATCCTATAAGGAGGTTTTTATGCGAATTTTAATCTGTGATGACGATATAGAATTATCTCAACAACTCGAAAAAATATTGATTTCTTTCTTTCAAAAAAACTCTCTTAAATATCCAGAAATTGTTATCTACAATAATGGAACGGATTTACTCCAAGATTTTCAAAGCAAAGATATTGTTTTTCTAGATATAGAGATGCCGGGGATGAATGGAATATATATAGGAAATGAACTCAAACGACAGAACAACAATGCTATTATTTTTGTTGTAACTTCCTATTTGCAATATCTAGACGAGGCAATGCGCTTTCATGTATTTCGCTATTTATCAAAACCGTTAGATAAGCAGCGAATTTTTAGAAATATGAAAGACGCCCTTGCTTTGTATAATAACTCTATCGTTAAAATCTCTATCGAAACAAAAACGGTACCTTCGTTGTTCTGTCTAAGGATATTGTTTTTATTGAAGCGAATAACCATAAAACCATCGTCCATCTATCTGACAATGATTATCTCTGTATCCATAACATCAATTATTGGCTGAATCAACTTCATATGCCTCTTTTTTTCAGTCACATAGAAGTTTTATTGTAAATTTGGAGCATGTATCCAGTTTCGATCATTCTTTGATTTATCTTTGCAACAATCAATATCAGGCATACCTAACACGACGAAAATATACTCAATTTAAAGATGCTTTTTTACTATATTTAGAAAGTAGACGGTGATTAACTTGGATAAAATTTTTTTATATCTTTTTGTTTATATTGTAGAAGCTGGTATTCTATGGCTGTATATCCATGATGTATTTGACTTAAAATACTCTAGGATATTAAAAACTAGCCTAATCTCTATTGGTTATGGAATTTTATTTTTGCTTTCTTTCGCTAATTCTCTTTTACTCAATACCGTTATTTTCTCATTAATAAATTTCATTATCCTAAAAGTTTTATGTACAGCAAAATGGCGCACATGCTTTTTTCATGCCCTTATTCTCACAACTTTCATGGGTCTCTCAGAAGCAATTACGTTTGCCATATTTTCCAATTTTAATGAAACATACCTTTATACCAACATTCATATAACTTCGCTGGTTCTCTTAACTGTGTCAAGTAAATCAATGTACTTTATCTGCATCTTAATGATTACTGAATGGGGAGGTCTTTCAAAAGATCATTCTGAACATAGAAATAGAGTTACTGGTTTATTAAATGCTATTCCACTTATTTTAATATACATCGAGATGGTACTTGTATCTTTTCTTTTGACTGTTGCCCCATCCACTGTATTAAGATATATATTGTTCACCTCTTCGTTCTTATTACTTGTAATAAATTTTATCATTATATACATATACCACTATACGCAGAAAAAAACGAAGAATTTATTGAACTCCAATTACAATTACAAAAAGAATATGCTATGGCTGAATACAATAAAACTTTGTTTATCCATAATAAAAATCAGCAGATTTTAATTCACGATATACGCAAACACCTAACAGCAATTGCTCAGTTAAATGGACAAAATGAACACGAAAAAATCCAACAGTATCTAGATACTCTTTTGAATTCTTCTGATCTGCAGGATTCTGTCCGTGTCTCTGACAACGAAATGTTAAATTCAATATTTTGCCACTATATAAAAATATGCCATGACAAACATATTAAATTTAGAGCCGATATTCGGACAAATTTGCTACAAAAACTTAATTTTCCTGAGCTTACTTCCTTATTCTGCAACTTGTTGGATAATGCAGTGGAAGCATGTAATGACATCCCAAACTCATTTATTGAAGTAAGTGTTATGCGAAAGAATAATTCTAATCTAACGCTAATTAGCATTATCAACACTTGTAACAATGCTCCTTCTTTTGATGACAATGGCTTTCCTGCTTCTTCAAAAAAAGACAAACAAAAGCATGGATTAGGACTAAAGAGTGTAAACCGCATTGCCAATAAATATAACGGAAGTATTAAGATGTATTATGAAAATCAATCGAAAACTTTCCATACAATTATTCTTCTTAACAATGCATAAATATATACTAGAGAAACAAATTTTTATATCATATTTTCCCTATATTTTTAATTTTAGAAATAATTTTATACATTTTTCAAATATAAACATTAGTTCAACATATTTTAGAAATAGAAAAGGGCGAATTTGTGGGACTTATAGGGAAAAGCGGGGCAGGTAAAACAACACTTTTAAATATAATAGGATTGATTACAGATATATCTGATGGCACAATCATTATTGATAGTCATCAAAATTTATCCATGAACAGTAAAAATGCTATGATTTTGAGAAGATATACAATAGGATATCTGTTTCAAAATTATGGGCTAATAGAAGATGAAAGCGTGTTATGGAATTTAAAATTAGCTCTTGAATATAAAAAAATAAAAAGAGAAGAAAAACTAAAACTAATCAATAAGTATTTAAAGCAGTTTGAGCTAAATGATATGCTTAACAAAAAAGTTAATCAGCTAAGCGGTGGAGAGCAACAGCGAATTGCAATTATTAAATTGATTTTACAAGGAAGTCAGATCATATTAGCTGATGAACCAACTTCTGGACTTGATAAAGAAAATGAATTGATAGTGATGAAACTTCTAAAAGAATTAAATGAAAAAGGCATTACTATAATCATGGTCACTCATAACATGAATTTGTGCGATTGTTTTTCCAGAGTTATAAATGTAGAAAACTTTAGATAACGGTCAAACACCACTTTGTACAGTCTGAGATGAATGAGGGCACTTTGTGCCCTCTACTGATATGCTTCGATCCGATAACTTTCTGCCGCATATTCTTCATAAGATGTGATGAAGACAATGTACATGTCAGGGCAAATCCTTCGGACCAATTTCCCCAGTTCCACTCCATCCAGCTGTTGCATCTGAATGTCTGTAAATAAAATATCTGTTGTTTCGCCCTTCTGAATTTCCTCAAAGAAACTTTCTCCGGATGCATATAGTTTAATCTCTACTTCGTGTTGTTTCTGTATATTTTCCTTTAGAGTCCGGAGAATTTGTTCTCTTGTCTGTTCTTCATCGTCAACGATTGCAATTTTTATCATAAGTTGAATTCACCTCGCCTCACATAATCAGTATCAGTATAACATACTTCGAACACGCATTCCTATCATGGCCATAAAATATATTGGTTTGGGACATAAAAAACGAAAGGCTCCCGCAGGAGCCTTTCAGACTACGGACTTCACAAGTTTCTGTTTTCATCTAGAAGATATATAGCAAAGACTTTTCCAAGTTGCAGAGGATAACTTTCCTTGATGATGCCATCAAATACAATACGAATATGGTCACCGGCATTCAAATCAGGGAGCTCACCACTTTCTACTCTATTCGTTGTTACAGAGAATTCTTCATCAACAGGAATACCACTATCAAAGGATTCTGAACATTTTACCTTAATTGATTTTTTCTTTACTTCAAGAACAGTTGCATCAAAATATACTTGTTCTTTTTCCTGATTTGAATTCAAATTAGCAGAATCGGTGGTATTCTTTTGACAGCCGGACAATAGAGTTACCGTAATCAGTATGAATGATAGGATCATTTTTGAAACTGTTTTTTACATTCTGTGTTAAACATTTTTCTCCCCTCCTGCTAGTGTACTGCCTCATTGTTCGCCATTTTATCAAGTTTCGTTTGGATATCAGAGAACCAAAAGTGAAACGTAACGGCTTGGCTCCCCGACCATTCTTTCCTTTAATCAGGCGAGAATATTTCTTTTCAAAGATTTGATATCTGTTTAAACCGTACACTTTATTATACCATCTTGAAGCAGAAAACACAGCAGAATAGTGATTAGCAAGTCAATTTATATTCGCCTGCAAGTTCTTCATTTAATACAGCAATCTCAACACCCCAAATCTTCCGAATCTGAAGCAATCTTGCTTTCAATTCTGCCAATGGACCTGCAAGCCATGTAATATCTTCTGCATTTTTAACAACAAGAATGAACTTTAATTGTATGTCTTTCATGCTATTCACTGTTCTCAGTCTATCCCCTACTTCTTCGGAATTCTGAAATTTATCCAGAATCGCAGCTAAATAAATCTGTAAAGATGCAATAAACTTCTCAGTTATAGACGAATAATATTCTTCAAATTTCTGTTCTTTTTCCTTTGATTCATTACGATTAGCAGCGTTTGGACAACTTTTCTTTGCTTCCAAAAACACGATACTATTTTCATCATACTTCAGAACGAACTCAACCGTTTTTATCCCTGAACCAAGAGCTTTGTAAATTTTAGAATTCTCAATGTGAAACAAATCTGTTTCATCAAATTTTCCAAAATTCATTTCCGATTCCGTTATGATTTTCACTTTAGTACCACCCCAATTTCTTCTCTGTAAAGCTGTCGGAAAGTATCCATGATTGCATTATGTTCCAACAGTTCAAATTCTGTTGCTGTCTCACATTGTACTTTTTCTTCATCATCTTTATATAAAGAAATATATTGAACTTCACTTTCCTTACTCCGCTTTACCTCGATATACTTAGATAAGAAATAATCATGAGTAGATACGAAGATCTGTACTCCCTCACTTTCCAGCATAATCAGCAATTCAGCCAGCACAGGAATATATTTCGGATTAATATTTGCTTCTGGTTCATCCAAATAATACAGACCCTTTTTCCAGCGTTCCATTCTTAATCAACTGCCATAACAATGCATTTTTCGCAATCCCTCAGCTACCAGATTGAATTCCAATTTAGCCTGTGTACCTGGTTTCAGATAAAATCTATCATCATGCAAGGTTACTTTTCCAGAACTGATTTTTTGTAAAATATCCAGATATTTTTTTCTCGCTGCAGAATCAACTCCTCTGGAAATATCAATCTTTGCTGCTGCAATAATGTCCAGATAAGTATCATCAAATTCTACATTCCCCATTTTCACTGCTGCATCCAGATTCCAGGCATTTGATAAAATTTCTTTTGCTGGAATAAATACGCTAGTAAGATCAGACATCTGCTTTTCCCATTTTTCCTCTGTCTTAATCTCTGCATCCCATTTTTTTGTCTTAGTAGAAAACAACATTCCTATCTTCGATGTATCAGATTCCACCGAAATTTTTGCTGTATTATTACCATTTTTATTTCTGTTTACTAGCCGCCCGATACTTGACTGATCCGGACGGAAAAGCATTGTTGTCTTCTGTGAAAATGACACATCATGTTTTGATGCCTGACATGCTGCATAAGCCAGCTTCATGATATGCGTTTTTCCCATACCATTTTCACCAACTAATACATTTAATCCTTTACTGAATTGTATTGTAATATCTTCAAATACTGTAAAATTTTCTGCTTCGATCCTTGTTAATGGCATTTCCATCACCTCAATTATTTTAACTTCTTATATTTTCTTGAACTAATTTTGAGCTATCTTCGACTAATCTTAGACTAACTTACTTCTCACTCCTACAGCTTTTTCTCTACAATCTCCCAGTAGCCGCTCTTAGGAGTACCATGTCTTATAAGTATACCATATTCTTTTAACTTCTTAATATTCTTTTTTCCGGCTCTTCTCCGAATCTTCTCCGAACTTTTTCGCCGTAGTATCTCCCGAAACAGGATAACCTACGCAGGTAAGCTCATCCCATGAGATTCTGGCTCCCTCCATTTCCAGTTCTTTTATCTTCTCTGGAAATGCCTGTCTTGATGTACCTGCTACACGGATATAAGTGCCATTATCTTTTCCCTTTGATCTAAGATTCAAGTAATGATACCTTGTACTCAATATTTTTCGGTTCCCCGGAAAACATAGTATCTTCTACCATTCTTTCACTCCTAATCTATGCTCGCACCACTGGTATGAGTAATTCTGTTTCCAGAGTAAATATCTCTGGTTCATCAACACTATTATACGTTCTATCCTTCTTTTCTAGCAAGTAAGAAAACAAAACGGTTCATTTTTTCTTACCATTTTCTATATTATTTTTTGATTCCAGATAAAGTCTTTTATTTTGTATCTCTAAAATCATAGTAAAATTATATCATTATATACGCACAAAGAGAACTCAAAATCGAACTCTCTTTTCATAATAGAATTATTTTTATATTCTATCAGTTGTACTAGTGAAAGTCTGGACAAAAGTATCTCCTTGCTTCCGTTTAAACTGTCAGATAATACGGACTCATAAATATAAAACCGTTTTTCGGGATACGAAGAAAATGTCATCCAAAAACTTCTCATCTCTATATTCTTCCAGTCTTTTTTATGAAACCATATGGAACATATTTCATATGGATACGTAACTACTTTCTCTTCTCCTGGTTCTAATTTTTCTACCATAGAACCGTAATGTTCTGAATTTCCCATTAGAAGTTCCTGTGAGATTGCTGTTCCAACGCCTGTTGTCTCTAACGACAGATAAGTGATTGGCACTTCTTTTTCTTCCTCCGTTGTGTTCTTCAGACATACACTCACTTCTATTATTTTTGTATCATAATTCACTTTACTCGTATCTATCCCACTATTCTCATAAATTGCTTCCTGTTCTTCTGTGGACAGCCATTTTATTCCATTCGCTGAAATTTTAACTCCATCCAAAAATTCAAGAGATTCTCCCTTTTCTGCTGTCTCAACTTTTCTTGCCGGATATTTTTGATTTATATTTCGATACCCGGCTATAAATCCACCAAATAATACAATTGCCGTCATAATGATGATGATCTTTTTTCTCATACACTCACCTATACTGTCATATGCTCTTTTATTTGTCCCATATCCATTCTAAAAATTTCATCTGAAACTTTTTCTAAAGTCTCCGTTGTATGACAGGATATAAGAATTAATGCTCCTCGTTCCTTTTCTTCACCGACAATCTGCCATAATATTTCTTCGCTCTTTTCATCTAATGCATTCGAAGGTTCATCTAAGATAATCAGTTCTGGTTTTTCCATGATTGCAGCTGCAATCCCTAGTTTCTGTTTCATTCCAAGAGAATATTTCCGATATTTTTTGTACATTACATCCTGCAGCCCAACTCTCTTTAAAACATCTTTCACTTCTGCCCCACTGATTTGTCCTTTAATTGACGCAAGCATCATTAGATTTTGAAATCCACTGTAAGAATCTAAAAAGCCTGGCTTTTCAATAAACACGCCCACACTTGGTGGAAAGGAAAACTCTTTTCCAAGAATTTTTCCATCAATCTTCACTTCCCCCACAGTTGAAAGTACTAATCCACAGATTACTCGCATAAGCATAGATTTTCCACAACCGTTTTTCCCTTGCAGTCCATAAACCTTCCCTTTTTCCATAGAAAGTGTAATTCCGCTGAGGACCTCATCTGCTCCAATTTTTTTACTGATATCTGTAAGTTCAAGATACATATTTCCCCTTCTTTCTTTAAAACAGATCTTTTCTTTTTAAAATTTGATATCCAATTACAGCCATAAAGAAAATAATTCCTACACTAACTGCTCCTTGTGTCAGAAATCCAACATCATCCATAGCAAACATCATCTGACGCATACACATAAAATAATTTCCTATTAAAAACGGATGGATCTGATATACACTGGAAATTAAAATAACAATAGAAACCAAAATTCCAGTTACTGTATTGATTGCTAACGATACAATATACTGAATATAAGTAAGTGCCAGCAATGCCACAAAAAACACAAGAACCATTGAAAAATACGGAAATTATTTTTGTTGATTTCCAGTCCCAGATAATCCTTTAGTAACTCTAAATTTATCCCTTCTACAGCACTCTTCGTACAAAAAGAAAAAACAAGAAATGCTATTGCTGTCACTGCCAGATATCCCATACATTCCAACCAAATTTTCAAATGAATTTCCATCCACCACTGTTTTCTGTTTTTCAGTCGTAAGAGCATTTGCTGTTCGTATTTTTTTGAGAGCTGTCCTGTCAGTTTTCCGATCAGTAAAACAAAATAAATCAAATACAAGGACCAGTACGGTGGAATATTAAAAGTCTCTTTTCCTTCCGATTGTGTATAAGGAACTGTCCCCTGAAAAAAGCAGATTACATAATCCCAAAAGTGAAGTTTCCACTCCTGTCCATTCACAGTATTATATTGTTGGATCAGATTACGAAAACCTACACACTGCACGAGAACCATCAAAAATACAAAGCCATACTTTTTCCAACTTTCTTTAAAAAATATTTTCAAGTCAACTTTCCACATGGCCTCATCTCCTATCTCCAGATATCTCTCCGCTCAATCATCTTTTCCCCTATCAGTTTCTCGATGAATAAAACGACAATTCCAATCAGAATAATTCCCAGCCACTTACCAGGCGTATTCCATGATGTCTGCCAGACTGCGAACAGGCTAAAATAGATCTTTCCATAGTGAAGTGCCTCTATTCCGAGTGGAACCAAAAGAACAATCCAAATAAAAACAGGGTCTTTGGATACCACAAAAAATATCTACCATTACAAAAAGTAAGATCAGTTTTAAAACATACATCAACCAGATAACGACGGCCGCGGATAAAAAATGGGACTTTACAACGTTTCCTGTCTGACCAAAATAAACACTTTCCATAGTATCCCAATTGATCAGATTTCTGCTAAAGATCCAGCCAGTAAATGTAGCCATTAGGATAATTATAAAAGAAATCCCCGCAGCATATACCAGACTCTCCTTCAGTTGTTGCTGAAACATTCTTTTTCTCGATTGATACCGTAAGATATATTGAATGTTCAGACTGTCCTGTTTGCATCTGATTACGAAAAAAGTACAAACGGAAATATGGTCAATCCACTATAAATTGCTCCCTGCTGTGCAATAACATAGTCTATCGTACTGGCCGAAAGATTATAAAACTGATACATCTTCTCCTGCTCGGACACTGCCCAAAAAGAACAAACTATCATCCAGATCAGTTCAGCTGTCAGAAGCCATCTATGTTTTATCAAAGAATCTCTCACATGATAAAATGTCTGTTTTGATTTAGAATACATCTTCCTTCGCCCCTTTTTTCATAAATACAAAGAACGTTACTGGAATTCCAATCCCCATTGAAACCACTGGAATCCACCATGCGACGATTCCATGTCCCGGCTGAACCCAATATACACTGGAATAGTCAATATGATTTGTAATTGTACAGATAACATGCAGAATCAGCTGTACAAAAAACGGAAAGATCAATACAACAATTTTATAATCTGACAAAAAACTTACAGATAAACAAACACAAGCCCAAATTCCTGACATCAGAAATTGAACTACCAGAAAAAACGTTGTATATATCATAGGATGCGTAAAGAAAATCTTATAAAACAGCATCAACGGTGTAAGTATATTATCTCCCATTGTTGAAAGCGGTGCTAAGTTTGGCAGAAGAACCAGACTGCACATTAAATTGAAAATCAATGGAACAAGAACTGCAATTCCCCCGCTCAGAAAAGCAGCAGCATATTTTGCTTTGAGATAATCTTCTCTCTTTGTTCTCATATAAATATTTTTATTACTCCTTCTTTGCAGTCCTCAAAATAAGAAGTTCCAAATGGAAGGCTTGCAAGGATAGGTAGAATTAAGAAGAATATAAACCCTTCCAAATTCGACGGACTTCCAGCCATCCATGTTTCCACAGCACTATGTGGCGACAGAATTGGAAATTCGTTATAGAAATTCGTTAGATTAGCTCGATAGGCAGGAATGATTTCCTGAATTACATGCGCAGTTCCAATAAGGATTCCTATTAGTATGGATAATGCCATTCCGTTTCCTCTCATTGCCCGTTTCATCTCTGTCTTAAAAATCTGTTTCATGCTTTTCCCTCTTTCTTGAGTTATATTTTCAAATAGAAGATAAAGGTGACGCTATCGGTGGGAAAGACTTATATAAAATATAAGCTGCGAGAAAATTCTTCGCATTCTTTCACAGCTTACATTTTATAATTTACTTCAGTTTCACTTTGTATCATCAATTCAATATAATATAACGACGGATATCATACTCCGGATTATCAATAACAGCTCCCGTTGGATTGATCTCCAAATAAATTGCTTCAGATTTCAATAATTCATCGTTTGCAACAAAAATCAATACCATTTGTTTTTCTTCTCCTGGTTCAAAAGTCTCAGCATAGTAATTATGATTTAGAACCCTTGGTGTCTCTTCACCTAGATAAGACACTTCTCCCACATAGTCCTCATATTCTGATGGTGGAAAGAGGAATCTCAGTCGAATATAACCCCAGATAAGATCGTTCTCTATCTTTTTATCGCTCTGATTTTTCACGGAAAGATTAACTACAATATAAGAGAAATCATTCGTGATATTTCCCTGCTCATCTAATTCAGCTCCCGGATAATTGGAAAGATCTTTTCCTTTTGGAAGTACATAACCAGGATACTCTTTTCCTCTTGTCCAAGATAAAACTGTAAAACTATACTTCGTACTTGCTATCTGCTTTCCTGTAGAAACAACATTTTTTGCATCAACTCCTAGTTTGTTTGCAAATTCTTTAGATACTTCATCTGGCTCCTCTTTTTGGGTTACCACATCAAGACTTTTTTTAAATTCATTTTCTTTTTCTATATTCTCTTTACTTATGCTACCTGTTCCGCTTTGTAAGAAATTAACAGATAGTAACACGAGTATAATGACAAAAGAAACACTCGCACAAGTTATTATTTTCTTCTTCACAACTATCGCCTTTCGTCATTCCTTTCCAACATAAACGACTCCTGTATGACACATGTTTTCAGTTATTTCATAACATCCTCCTGTTCCATTCAGATTCAAATATAAATTCTTAATATCTTTTTCATTAACAATCCATGCCATATTGACTTGAACACTCTCACCAGGCTTTAACGATGGAATATAATTCTTCCCTTCACCATAGTCATCTTGTACGCTGGAATAAGTCATTTCAGCTGTTTTGGCAACACTGTCACTTATATAATAATCATAATCCTCACCAGCTTCTGTACCAGGCATGTAAATAGTATACGTGCCATCATTCTGTTTCGAAAGAGCAATCAGCGTGCCTAGATAGAGCATATGATTGAGTTCTTCCTCTGATATATTTGTGTATGTGACAGTCAAAAACAGTAATTTCTGATCCATGTTTTCTTCTCTTACAACTGAATCCAGATTATTTACACCATCACCTTTTTTATATACGATAAATGATTCTGTACCAGTTTTCCGTTTGCATCAACTGCCGTCTTCCAGGCTTTCGGAATTTTATCACTGTCTAAAAGCTGTAAATTATCTGCGATCTGTACTTTATCTACACAAGCTGTCACCTTATCTGTAGTAATGTTATTTCCGTTATTATCTTCAGCATAAGAATCTAAATTAAAAGCTTCTCCAATTTGACGAACCGACAGCTGACCATTTGTTACATCTATTTTATCTGCATAGACTGTCGGTTCAATAATATCACTCCAGGTAATCATGTCAGCAGTTTTGATCATTTCATCCTCTTCCGTAATCACAAGATTTTCAGCAAATTTATATGCCTCTTCTTTTGAAATTGTATTTCCAATATAGAGTATCAAAACACGATATTCTTCCGGACACAGAAGATAAATTCTTTGATCAAATGAGTTTTCTCCATTTATTGTATTGTATTTGAGATAAATTCCATCATAGGATCCGAAAACATGATTTTCACTTTCTATAACATTTCTATCCAACAATGATTTATCCAGACTCTTCTCATCCATCAAAACAGTATCAACGGTTATCCCTGCTGTATCAAGTGTATCTTTATAGCCTAACTTATACCCTTCGGCGATCCACTCCATTCCTTCTGGAATATAGTTTGATGTGACAGAGATTTCATGAATCTCTTCTGGAAGTTTTACGTCTTCAGAATTCTCATCTGATTTTATGGTGGTTAAAGTACCGTAGTTTCCTTGTTTTTCAAGGTACATATGATAAAGCTTTGTTCCTGCATAAGCAACGGTTGATGTTGCAATAATGCACACAGCTGCCGCAGCCGCTACCCTGCTTATACTTCGGTTTAACTTGCTTTTTCTCTGCATTGGTGTAATGTTTGATGAATTTACTTGTTTTTCTACTTCTTCCTGAATCATATCGTGAACAAAATCCGGAATATCTGGAAAGTCGTTTTTAATTCGTCTAATCTCATATAAAATCTCCTCCAATTGAATCTTATTTTTCAGCGTTTTCCTCGCCCTTACAAGTCTCTTTTGTACAGCACCTTCGGATATCTCAAGAATCTGAGCAATCTCTCTTATATTGAACTCCTCCATATAATAAAGGATCACCGGAATCCGCAGTTCTTCTTTCAGTTCGTTTACAGCTCTATACAATTCACTGTAATCCCGATTCTCTTTAGGTTGCTTCATATTTTCTGCATATCCTTCATCCAAAGGTTCATTGACGTTGATGCGCCTTGCAATGTTATAACATTCATTGATTAATATCCGCATCAACCAGGTCTTTGCATAGCGATCTTTTTTTAGTGTATCTATTTTAGAAAATGCTTTCACAATCGATTCTTGTATTGCATCAGCACAATCCTGGTCATCTGACAAAATTGTTTTTGCTGTTGCATACAATTGTCGCTCTGATGAAAGAATCAATTCTCCAAGTGCCTCTTTCGTCAATTTGGTACCCCCTTTTTGCCAGCCAGCTTTTATTTACATAGATTAGACGGATTCAAAACGAAAATATCCCCTTAATTTTAAAAAATTATTTTTTTTTGCAATTTTCTTTATATTATCTCATAGATTGTACCTCTTTCGTGTAAAAGAAATTTCTTGGATAACATTTTCCCGATATAAAGTTAACAAAGAATGTGTCTCGGCACATTCTTGCGCCTGCGGCGGTCGCTTGCGACATCTACCTTGTACGCCGCAGTGCGCATCCTAAGCGGAGCGTTTTTTATATATTAGGAAAGGACTTTCCTAATATATTAAAAAATCTCCCCTCACACTGAATGGGATCTAATTGATTCCATCAGATATGAGGGGAGATTCTATTTTTTATAATTCACTTGTCAGTGTACTTCCAAAGAAGCTTCTATGTATAATCTACTAACAACTATAATTAAGCGTTCTTCTTAGCAATTGCTGCCTGTGCTGCTGCAAGACGAGCGATCGGTACACGGAATGGTGAGCAAGATACATAGTCAAGTCCAATGCTGTCGCAGAACTCTACAGAGCTTGGATCTCCACCGTGCTCTCCACAGATACCTACATGCAGGCTTGGGTTAACCGGTTTTCCGAGTTCGATAGCCATCTTCATGAGCTTGCCAACACCAACCTGATCCAGTTTTGCAAATGGATCGTTCTCGAAGATCTTAGCATCATAGTAAGCGTCGAGGAACTTACCAGCGTCATCACGGGAGAATCCGTATGTCATCTGTGTAAGGTCGTTTGTTCCGAAGCAGAAGAAGTCAGCTTCTTTTGCGATATCGTCAGCTGTAAGAGCAGCTCTTGGGATCTCGATCATTGTACCAACCTCGTACTCAAGGTCGCTTCCAGCTGCTGCGATCTCAGCGTCAGCTGTCTCTACAACGAATTTCTTAACATATTTGAGCTCTTTGATATCTCCAACAAGTGGGATCATGATCTCAGGTTTTACGTTCCAATCCGGATGAGCTTTCTTTACATTGATTGCTGCACGGATAACAGCGCTTGTCTGCATCTTAGCAATCTCTGGATATGTAACTGCAAGACGGCATCCACGGTGTCCCATCATTGGGTTGAACTCGTGCAGGCTGTCGATAATAGCTTTGATCTGATCAACTGTTTTACCCTGAGCGTCAGCCAGTTTCTTGATGTCCTCTTCCTCTGTAGGAACGAACTCATGAAGCGGTGGGTCAAGGAAACGAATTGTAACCGGGTTACCTTCAAGAGCTTCGTAAAGTTTCTCGAAGTCTCCCTGCTGCTCTGGAAGAATCTTAGCAAGTGCTGCTTCTCTTTCTTCAACTGTCTCTGCACAGATCATCTCACGGAATGCGTCGATTCTGTTGCCTTCAAAGAACATATGCTCTGTACGGCAAAGTCCGATACCTTCTGCACCAAGCTCACGAGCTTTCTTAGCGTCAGCCGGTGTATCAGCATTTGTACGAACTTTCATAGTTCTGTACTTGTCAGCCCATCCCATGATTCTTCCGAACTCACCAGCGATTGTAGCGTCTACAGTCGGGATGATTCCGTCATAGATAGCACCTGTGGATCCATCAAGTGAGATTGAATCTCCCTCGTGGAATTCTTTTCCACCAAGTGTAAATTTCTTATTCGCTTCGTCCATTGTGATGTCACCACAACCAGATACGCAGCATGTTCCCATTCCACGAGCAACTACAGCTGCGTGAGATGTCATACCACCACGAACTGTCAGGATACCCTGAGCAGACTTCATACCTGTGATATCTTCTGGTGATGTCTCAAGACGAACAAGGATAACTTTCTCTCCTCTTGCAGCCCACTCTACAGCGTCATCAGCTGTGAATACGACTTTACCACAAGCAGCTCCTGGAGATGCTCCAAGTGCTTTAGCCATTGGTGTAGCAGCTTTCAGTGCTGCAGCGTCGAACTGTGGGTGAAGCAGAGTATCGAGGTTACGAGGATCGATCATTGCAACAGCCTCTTCCTCTGTTCTCATTCCTTCATCTACAAGATCACAAGCGATCTTAAGAGCAGCCTGAGCTGTTCTCTTACCATTACGTGTCTGAAGCATGTACAGTTTACCGTGCTCTACAGTGAACTCCATGTCCTGCATATCTCTGTAGTGTGTCTCCAGAGTATTGCATACTTCTTTAAACTGTTTGAATGCTTCTGGGAACTTCTGCTCCATCTCGGAAATGTGCATTGGTGTACGAACACCGGCAACAACGTCCTCGCCCTGAGCGTTTGTCAGGAACTCTCCGAACAGACCGTTCTCTCCTGTAGCTGGGTCACGTGTAAATGCAACACCTGTACCACAGTCATCTCCCATGTTACCAAATGCCATCATCTGAACGTTAACAGCTGTTCCCCATGAATAAGGGATGTCATTGTCACGGCGGTATACGTTAGCTCTCGGGTTATCCCATGAACGGAATACAGCCTTAACAGCTTCCATAAGCTGAACCTTAGGATCTGTAGGGAAGTCCTCGCCGATCTTCTCTTTGTACTCAGCTTTGAACTGCTCTGCAAGTTTCTTAAGATCATCAGCGTCAAGCTCTACGTCAAGTTTAACACCCTTCTCTTCTTTCATCTTGTCAATCAGTTCTTCGAAGTATTTCTTACCAACTTCCATAACTACATCAGAGTACATCTGGATGAATCTTCTGTAGCAGTCCCAAGCCCAACGTGGGTTGCCTGAAGCATTTGCCAGTGTTTCAACAACCTCTTCGTTAAGTCCAAGGTTAAGAATTGTATCCATCATACCAGGCATAGAAGCTCTAGCTCCTGAACGTACGGAAACGAGAAGCGGGTTCTCTTTATCTCCGAATTTCTTACCTGTAATTCCTTCCATCTTATCGATAGCTTCCATGATCTGAGCCATAATCTCATCGTTGATCTGTCTGCCATCCTCATAATACTGTGTACAAGCCTCTGTTGTTACTGTGAATCCCTGTGGTACAGGAAGACCCAGATTTGTCATCTCTGCCAGGTTTGCGCCTTTTCCACCGAGAAGGTTTCTCATATCTGCGTTACCTTCAGTGAACATATAAACCCATTTTGCCATGATCAATGACCTCCTAAAATAATTTTTACAAATAAAATAATTTTATTTCGCATATAATATTTTAATGGTTTTATACTTATGAGTCAAGTCTTTTGTCCGTAATTATATACAATTTTTACAAATACTTTTTGTATACTTTTCATACGGGTTAACCTATTCTTCAGGATTTGTAAACACATTGTCTATTATGCTGTCATTTTGCATATTTGCATAAATCCTCATACAATGTACAACATGCACAAAAAAATAGTTGTCCAAGCTTTATAAGAACTTGGAAACAACTATTTTTTGTGATTAATATACAATTTTCGGCATTTATCTCATTTCTTCAATAAATGCTTTATACCCCTTATAAGCTTCATATACATCTGCCTTGCTTGTCACTTCCCACGGTGCATGCATACTCAACACTGCGACACCGCTGTCGATGACTTCCATGCCATAATTTGCCATAATATAAGCAATTGTTCCACCACCGCCGGCGTCAACCTTTCCAAGTTCAGCAAACTGGTATGCAACGCTCTGTGCATCCATTGCATTTCTGACCTTCGCAAGATATTCTGCGTTCGCGTCATTGGAACCGCTCTTTCCACGGGCACCCGTAAATTTATTAAATACGAGTCCTTTTCCAAAGAATGCAGAACTGCGTTTTTCAAACACTTCAGCATACATCGGATCGTAAGCTGCGCTCACATCAGAAGAAAGCATTCTGGAGTTCATCAGTGCTCTTCTGACTTTCAGGTCAGACTCCCCTTCTGTCAAAGCTAGAAGTTCTGCAACTGTATTTTCAAAGAAGCGGGAATGCATTCCTGTTGCACCGACACTTCCGATTTCTTCTTTATCTACGAGAATGCAGCATGCTGTATGCTCTACTTCTTTCACATCGAGCATTGCAAAAAGGGATGTGAATGCACACACACGGTCATCTTGTCCGTAAGCAAGCACCATACTGCGATCCAATCCACAGTCGCGAGCCTTTCCTGCCGGAACAATTTCAAGCTCTGCTGAGAGAAAATCTTCTTCTTCCATGTCATAATATTGTTTTAAAAGATTGATTACATTTGCTTTTACAGCCTCTTTTTCCTTTTCTTCTAATGTTTCATCCTGCTCAATCGGACGGCTTCCGATCAGAAGGTCAAGTTTTCCCCTTCCACAACCGTTGCAGCCTTTTTCTCCATCTGTTTCGATGCGAGATGGATCAGCAGATCTGTGATAACAAAGACCGGATCATCTTCTTTCTCACCGATGCTCACCTGAACAGTTGTGCCATCTTTCTTTGCGATCACTCCATGAAGTGCAAGTGGAAGTGTCACCCACTGATATTTCTTGATTCCACCATAATAATGTGTATCAAGATAAGCAAACTCTTCATTCTCATACAATGGATTCTGTTTTACGTCAATGCGTGGAGAATCAATATGAGCTCCAAGAATATTCATACCTTCTGTCAACGATTTTGTACCCATATGAAACAGCGCAATTGTTTTGTTCATACATACTGCATACAGTTTATCTCCGGCTTTCACTTCTCCACCGTTTTTAATGACATCTCTGATATCCTTATATCCCTCTGCTTTTGCCTTTTCAACTGCCAATGTAACACACTCGCGCTCTGTCTTTCCGGCATCGAGACAGCTCTTGTATTCTGTATTCACCTGTTCTAATCTGTCCAACTCTTCCCTACTGTAAGTTGTCCATGCATTTTTTCTGTCCATGTCGTTCTCCTCCTGTTCTATCGTTACTGTTCACACGATGTGCGACCAGCAACGCATCTCGCCATTTTAAATCGCCTTTGGCGATGGGGCGAGATGCATTCAAGTCAAAACACGCATCTTCCGTGTCAATCAGCGGAGTGATTGATACGGAAGTGAACAGTAACAATCTATCTTCTATGCTATTTCAAAAAATCTATAAAGAAACAGCCCAAACTAAATCCACAAGCTTACCTGTGAACTACAGTCCGGGCTCTTCTCATTTATCTTACCACTCGAATTTCTTCTCGAAGTATGCTTTCAGATCTTCAATCTTAACTCTTTCCTGTTCCATTGTGTCACGGTCACGTACTGTAACAGCTCCGTCTTCCTCGGAATCGAAGTCGTATGTTACGCAGAACGGAGTACCGATCTCGTCCTGACGACGGTAACGTTTTCCGATATTTCCACGATCATCGAACTCACAGTTGTAGTACTTGGATAACTCTGCAAATACTTTCTCTGCGCCTTTGTTCAGTTTCTTGGAAAGTGGGAGCACACCGATCTTAACCGGAGCCAGTGCCGGATGGAAATGAAGTACAGTTCTCATATCCGGTTTCTCTTCTGTTCCGATATTCTCCTCATCATATGCACTGCAAAGGAATGCAAGTACAACACGGTCAGCACCAAGTGATGGCTCGATAACGTATGGAATGTATTTCTCCTTTGTCTCATCATCAAAGTATGTCATATCCTGTCCGGATACATTCTGATGCTGAGTCAGGTCATAATCTGTACGGTCAGCGATTCCCCACAGCTCACCCCATCCGAATGGGAAAAGGAACTCAACGTCTGTAGTAGCCTTACTGTAGAAGGAAAGCTCTTCCTGATCATGGTCACGGTAACGTACTTCCTCATCTTTCAGTCCAAGAGATGACAGCCAGTTCAGGCAGAAGCTCTTCCAGTAATCAAACCACTCAAGGTCTGTGTCCGGTTTGCAGAAGAACTCAAGCTCCATCTGCTCGAACTCTCTTGTACGGAATGTAAAGTTACCCGGTGTGATCTCGTTACGGAAAGATTTACCAATCTGTCCGATACCGAATGGAAGTTTCTTTCTGGATGTACGCTGTACATTCTTGAAGTTTACAAAGATACCCTGTGCTGTCTCAGGACGAAGGTATACTGTGTTCTTCGCATCCTCTGTAACACCCTGGAATGTCTTGAACATCAGGTTGAACTGACGGATATCTGTAAAATCATGCTTTCCGCAAGTCGGACATGGAATGTTATTATCCTCGATAAATGCTGCCATCTGCTCCTGTGACCATCCGTCTACAGAGTTCTCAAGCTCGATTCCATTCTCTGCTGCATAATCTTCAATAATCTTATCTGCACGGAAACGCTCATGACACTGCTTACAGTCCATCAGCGGATCACTGAATCCTCCAAGATGTCCGGAAGCAACCCATGTCTGTGGGTTCATAAGGATTGCACAGTCAACTCCAACATTGTATGGATTCTCCTGAATGAACTTCTTCCACCATGCTCTCTTCACATTATTCTTAAGTTCAACACCAAGATTACCATAATCCCATGTGTTGGCAAGTCCGCCGTAGATCTCAGAACCCGGATATACGAATCCTCTTGACTTTGCAAGTGCTACGATCTTGTCCATTGTCTTTTCAACCATTGTATGTTCCTCACATTCTTCTTTATCATTTACATTATTTACATAACTTATGCACTCCGGTTAATCTTTTTACAGAAGTTATTCACATCTTCCTTTAAAGATATTCCCCTTTGTACATCAATGTTTCCTATTATAACGACTAATGCCTTATTTTTCAAGCTGTTTTAGGTACTTCTCTTTATGTTTCCGCTTATATTCATACATAACTTCATCTGCTCTTTGCAGAATCTCATCTGTAGAAACAATATCATGTCTTTCAGGGAGTTCTATAATACCATAACTGAAGCTCTTCGGATAATCACCAGCACCTTCCCGACGAAACGCTTCATGTATATTTCTAAACTTTTCCTGCATGGTCTCTTGAGAACAGTTCAAAAGCACAACACAGAACTCATCACCGCCAAGACGCACGAACAGATCTCCCGGCCGGATATTTGCCTTCACCGTCTCAACGAAATGCAGCAGGTAGCGATCCCCTTCCTGATGCCCGAAATGATCATTCACATATTTCAAATGATCAAGATCACAATAACAAAAGACAATCTTCTCACCTGTAGCAAGCATCGTCTCCGCTCGTTCATGGAACAGATGACGATTTCCAATCCCTGTAAGTTTGTCTCTGTAAGCCTCTTCTTCAACTTCCTCTTCTCGTTCTTTCAACTGCTTTGTCATTATATTAAATGCTTCTGAGAATTCTCCCATATAAGAAACGCTCTGAGAATAATCTCCTTTCGCCACCTGCTTTGCCTGCCAGGTGAGATGGTTCAGATTTGCATGGATATTCTTCAGATTCTCACAGAGGAAATTATCTCGTCCCGGTGCTTCAATTGACAGATTTCCCTTTGAAATCTCCGCTGAATAATGCTTCATCTCTTTCATTGCCTTGTCGAGATATTGCAGTCCCATTCCAAGCTTATGAAAAGATTCATCCAGGCATTCAAGATCCAGCTTCGCATTCTCAGAATCATATATAATATCCCTCAGATATTCAAATAATATCTCACAGTTTTTCTCTTCCATAACTAACTGTCACCTTCTCTTACATCTGCCTGGAAACGGCAGACACGGCCTCCTGTAGCCCAGCAGTCCGTTTCCACTGCTACATATTCCTTTCCAGAGTATAAAGATAAAATTCCGGAAATAAATCCTTCATCATAATTGCAGACAGTCTCACCAAGCACCGGAAGCCCCGAGCAGTCCGCATCTTCCGAGACGGTCAGAATGATCTGCCCGCTCTCCTCGTCTACTGATTCAATACGGAGTACTCCAATCTTCATTTCTGCCATCTTCTTCTGGAGTTCACCCACAAACTGATCCAGCGGCTGATTCAGATTCAGCATCTTACGTGCAAAAAATTCTCCCGCTTTCCTTCCCGCATTCCGGAAAATCTCAACCTGCTCCTCTCTTCCGTAACGTACCGCAAGCTCATCCTTTATAGAATATTCCAATAACCGATATACAATCACAGGGAGTTCTCCTCCAAGATTCCCCCTGCTGTTCTCATCATATTCAAGGTAGTCTTCGAAAGAAATCGGTTTTTTTTCCTTCATAAAAATGTTCTCGTCCATCATTTTTCTCTTTTCTTTCCTCTGCTACTATTACATTTACAACAAAATACGCTCGTTTCACACTGTCATGTAACAGGTGATATAACCGTAGTATAGCATGATTTTTTTCTTGATTCAACAATTGCATAATGTCTTAAATGTTGTTGAGAATTTTTAAATAATACCCCAAATATCACAGCAATGTCTGCAGTATCTCCAGAGACTTGAACTCCTTATCTACATACATCTTCATCAACCGTCCCATCACGCGTCCAAACTTCTCCAGCACTTCCGGCTTCACGTTAAATGTATATAATTTCTCAATTGTACTGGATTCAATATACTGCATCGTATACAGCGTAGAACCGTCAAGAAACATTCCGTCTCTCACTTCTCCGTCACATTCATTACACACAAGTCCGCCCTTCGCCGCGCTGAACACTGCCGGTCTCGTCCGGTCGCCACACTGTACACACTGGAACACCTGCGGTCCTTGTCCGTTGATTGTCAGCACTTTCAACTCGAAAATGTAACGGATCAACTGATTCGGAAGATGTGGATTTGTCAGCGCACGCATCGTCTGATAAAGTAATTTTAAAAGTTCCCGCTCATCATTCCGTTCCCTCGCATAGTAATTCGCAACCTCAAGGAAAATAAAAGCCATAATATGCGCCTACCACATCTGCTCTCAATTCCGAAAAATAATTGGATACATTTACAGACTGAATTGTGTAGGAAGAACGACCTTCATACATCGTGAATTCACCGAAAGTAAATGGATTCACCGCTCCCACCAATGGACTGTTCGGTCTTCTTGATCCCTTTGCAAAGGCTGAGATCTTCCCCTGTTCTTTTGTAAGTATGACAACTCTGCGGTCGTACTCGCCCACCGGTGCGACAGAAAGCACCATTCCTGTCAAAACGATCTGATTCACGATGAAATTCACCTTCTTTCTGCTATATTTGTAAAGATGTTGGAGACAAAACCCACAACTACGATGCCTGCGGATACTTCGTGCAACGCATTTCCAATATCTTCTAATATATCCGATTTCGCGTGTAAATACAAGGAGCTGTTCTAGGGGGGATTTTTTGGGATATGAGTTTTGCTGGATATTTGACACATGTTAAGATTTTGGAAAACCAGACCAAGAGAAACTTGCTATAAATCATCTATTTAACCTTGATTCCCTGAATCTGCTTTTCAATTATTCCCATATCATATTCTTCAGCGTATTAGCGACTTACGTCGCTAGATATGCTAAAAAGCGGCAGCCACCAACCTCTCAGTCAGCAGCTGCCGCTCTCATCATTCTTTTTATTCTTTATCTTCAAAGGCTTCTTTCATCTTATCCATGAATCCTTTTTTCTTGCCCTTTTTCTCTGATTTCTCAGATTTTGTAGCAAGGTCATCATGCTGATGAAGTGTATTTCCACTAAGCTCATCGAATTTTCTCAGAGCCTCTTTCGCCTCTGCGCTTAATCTCTCCGGTGTCTGGATCACTAATGTTACATAATGATCTCCTCTTACCTGAGCATTTCTAAGAGATGGAACTCCCTTTCCTTTCAGACGTACTTTTGTATCTGTCTTTGTTCCCGGTTTTACTGTGTAGAGAACGTCTCCGTCTACGGTTGGAATCTTCACATCACCACCGAGTGTAGCCACTGCGAAAGAAATCGCAACGGTTGAGAAGATATGCATATCCTGTCTCTGGAAGATTGGGTGTCTGGATACGTTAACCTCAACGAGGAGATCTCCTCTCGGTCCGCCATTAACTCCCGGTTCTCCTTTTTCACGGATGCGTACGCTCTGTCCGTTATCAATACCTGCCGGAATCGTAACTTTGATCTTCTTTCTGCTGGATGTATATCCTGTACCTGCACATTTCGGACATTTCTCTTTCACGATCTTACCGGAACCACCACAGTTAGGACACGTCTGTACATTCTGTACGGTTCCAAAGAAGGACTGGGATGTATATACGACCTGACCTTTACCGCCGCACTTTGGACATGTCTCCGGTGATGTTCCAGGCTTTGCACCTGTGCCGTGACAGTCTTCGCAAGGATCTTTCAGCACAAGATCCAGTTCTTTCTCGCATCCGAAGACAGCTTCCTCGAATGTGATGCGAATGCTCTTTCTGATATTAGCCCCTTTCATAGGACCGTTGCTTGCGCCACCTCTTCTGGAACCACCGAACATATCTCCGAAGATATCTCCGAAAATGTCGCTGAAATCTGCTCCATTGAAGTTAAATCCGCCGCCGAATCCACCTGCTCCGCCGCCGGCACCGCCATCAAATGCAGCGTGGCCGAACTGATCGTACTGACGACGTTTGTCAGCGTCACTCAGAACGGCATAGGCTTCGGAAGCCTCTTTGAACTTTATTTCTGCTTCTTTATCCCCTGGATTCATATCTGGATGGTACTTCTTCGCAAGCTGGCGGTATGCTTTCTTGATTGTAGCATCATCTGCATCTTTGCTTACGCCGAGCACCTCATAATAATCTCTCTTTGCCTCTGCCATAACACAAATACTAACCTTTCTGTATCTCTTTCTTAACCTCAAGAAATTCTACGAAGCTACAAAGCTCCGTAGAATTTCTCTTCATGCTTCATTTATCTGATGCCCTGCTGCCTGTTTCTCTTCTGTCTTACCGGCATCTTTTCTATATTTTAGACTTCTTTGTAGTCTCCGTCTACAACATCATCACCCTGGAAACCATCCGGAGCCGGACCAGCTTCTGGTGTAGGACCAGCCTGTGCACCTGCTGCAGCACCTGCCTGCTCATACATCTTTGTGAACAGTTTCTGTGCGCTCTCCATCAGTTTTTCTTTCGCAGCTTTGATCTCTGCTACCTGCTCTTCTGTTGTGTTCTCCGGAGCAGATTTTGCAAGGATATCTTTCAGTGCCTGAACGTCAGCCTCTACAGCTGCCTTCTCTGTAGCATCGACTTTGTCGCCAACCTCTTTGATTGCCTTCTCTGTCTGGAATACCATAGCGTCTGCTTCGTTTCTTGTATCGATTGCTTCTTTACGTTTCTTATCCTGAGCCTCGAATTCAGCTGCTTCTTTTACAGCTTTATCGATATCGTCATCAGACATATTAGAACCTGCTGTGATTGTAATATGCTGCTCTTTACCTGTTCCAAGATCCTTAGCAGATACATTTACGATACCATTTGCATCGATATCGAATGTAACTTCGATCTGCGGGATTCCACGTGGAGCCGGCGGGATTCCATCAAGTCTAAACTGTCCGAGGGACTTGTTGTCTCTTGCGAACTGTCTCTCACCCTGTACAACGTTGATGTCTACAGCTGTCTGGTTATCTGCTGCTGTTGAGAAGATCTGGCTCTTCTTTGTCGGGATTGTTGTATTTCTCTCAATCAGTCTTGTAGCTACACCACCCATTGTCTCAATAGACAGTGACAGTGGAGTTACATCAAGAAGAAGGATGTCTCCTGCGCCTGCATCTCCTGCAAGTTTACCACCCTGTACGGAAGCACCAAGTGCTACACACTCGTCTGGGTTAAGGGATTTGCTAGGCTCTTTGCCTGTCAGTCTCTTAACTTCTTCCTGAACAGCCGGAATACGTGTTGATCCACCAACGAGAAGTACCTGTCCAAGCTCGGAAGCTGTGATTCCTGCGTCAGAAAGTGCACGTCTTACCGGTTCCTGAGTCTTTTCTACGAGGTCTCTTGTCAGCTCGTCGAATTTAGCTCTTGTAAGGTTCATATCGAAATGCTTCGGTCCTTCAGCTGTTGCTGTGATGAACGGAAGGTTGATATTTGTTGTTGTTGCACTTGAAAGCTCTTTCTTTGCTTTCTCTGCAGCTTCTCTTAATCTCTGAAGAGCCATCTTATCTGCAGAAAGATCTACGCCTTCTTTTGCCTTGAAGTCTGCAAGCATGTAATCTGTGATCTTCTGGTCGAAGTCATCTCCACCAAGTCTGTTGTTACCGGCTGTTGAAAGTACTTCGATAACTCCATCACCGATCTCGATAACGGATACGTCGAATGTACCACCACCAAGGTCGTAAACCATGATCTTCTGCTCTTTCTCGTTGTCAAGACCATAAGCAAGTGCAGCTGCTGTAGGCTCGTTGATGATACGTTTTACATCAAGTCCTGCGATCTTACCTGCATCTTTTGTAGCCTGACGCTGAGCATCGTTGAAGTAAGCCGGAACTGTGATAACAGCTTCTGTCACTTTCTCACCAAGGTATCCTTCTGCATCTGCTTTCAGTTTCTGAAGGATCATTGCAGAAATCTCCTGTGGAGAATATTTCTTGTCGTCAATATCTACTTTATAATCTGTTCCCATCTCTCTTTTGATGGATGAGATTGTTCTTGCTGCGTTTGTTACAGCCTGACGTTTTGCAGGCTCACCTACAAGACGCTCTCCTGTCTTTGTAAATGCTACAACAGACGGTGTTGTTCTTGCGCCTTCTGTATTCGCGATAACTGTTGGCTGTCCACCTTCCATAACGGCTACACAGCTGTTTGTTGTACCAAGGTCAATACCAATAATTTTTCCCATGATAAATTTCCTCCTCTATCTAATCTCTGAATCTTGTTAAAAATCAAATTAGTTTGCTACTTTTACCATGCTGTGTCTTACAACACTCTCACGGTACATGTAACCTTTCTGGAATTCTTCTGCGATGATGTTCTCACCGAACTCATCATCTTCCACATGCATCACTGCGTTGTGGAAATCCGGATTGAATTCCTGACCAACTGCCTCGATTGGTTTTACTCCAACGGATTCCAGTGTAGTCATAAGCTGTTTGTAGATCTTCTCCATTCCTTCTACGAACGGAGCATTCTTCTCCTCCTTCGGTACGGAACCAAGTCCACGCTCGAAGTTGTCTACAACCGGAAGAATCTTTTCTATGATATCTTTCGCTCCGATCTCGTACATCTGGGATTTCTCCTTCTCAGATCTCTTGCGGAAGTTATCAAACTCTGCCATCTGACGAGTAATGCGGTCTGTAAGTTCCTCGATCTTCTCGTCTTTCTTGTCCTTCTTCTCTTTCTTTCCGAAGAACTTTTTCTTACCTTCTGATGCTGCTTCTGAATCTCCTTCAGTCTCAGTTGCTTCCTCTGTTGCTTTTTTCGCTTCAGCCTCAACTCCCTGGGCATCTTCTGTTTCTACTGTCTCTTCAGCTTCTGCCTGCTCTTTTGCAGCCTTTGCTTTTGCCTCTTCAACAGCTTCTTTTACCATATCTTCTTTGCTCATGTTCTCTGTCACCAGCTTTCTACCTTCCTATTATTACTCTTTGGGTTCTTTATTATAAATCGCATCCAACTCACTTTGCAGCGTTTTCAGCGTCTTCATGACATGTTCATAATCCATTCTCTTCGGACCGATGATTCCAATCGTTCCTTTCATACCTTCTCCCAGCTCATATGTGGCGGTAACAACACTGCAGTCTTTCATGGTCTTAACCGGAGTTTCATCTCCGATATAAACCTGTATGCCGTTGTTCTCCTCACTTGCCAGTGTCTCTGTCACCAGATCTGCCAGCTGCTGTTTCTCTTCAAATGCACTGATGATCTCCTGTGCGCTCTGCTTATCACTAAGCTCCGGATATTTGAAAATATTCGTTGCGCCGCTTGTGTAGATCTCCATGTCATTATCTACATGAATGATCTCTGCCACTGCATCCAGTACATGACCGACAACCTCACTGTGGATACCAGCCTGTTCTTTCAATCTGGCAATCAGACCTAATGTAATCTGATCAATGGATAATCCATTCAGTGTCGTGTTCAGAAGCATATTCAGCTTCAACAGATTCTCATTACTTAAGGTTTCTCCAACTTCAATGATCTTATTCTTGATCACATTACCACCAAGTACGATGACTGCTACGATCTGTTCTTCATCCACCTGTGATAGCTGAATGAACTTCAATGTGTTCCGGCTGTTGACCGGTGCGGAAACCATCGTCGCATAATTGGTGTTCGAAGCAAGAACCTTTGCTGCCTGCTGGAGTACCTTCTCGACCTTATCGGTCTTCTCAAGAAGTGCATCCTCACGTCTGCTGATCTCCTGCTCCTTGTTCTCCATCAGAAGATCTACATAAAAGCGATATCCCTTATCTGATGGAATTCTTCCTGCCGATGTGTGTGGCTGGAAGATGTAACCAAGATCTTCCAGATCTGCCATCTCATTCCTTATCGTTGCGGAACTTAATTTCAAATCTGTGTATTTTGAAAGGGTTCGTGATCCGACCGGTTCGCCAGTCTCCAGATAATTCTGTATAATGGCTTTCAATATCGTAAGTTTTCTTTCACTTAATTCAGCTTCTACAGACATCTCTGCGTTCCCCTTTCTTCTCATCTTTGTTTGTTATTAGCACTCTTTGTTTTTGAGTGCTAACACCTTACAGATATTAAGATAGCACCTCGATTTCTGTTTGTCAACACTGATTGTTATTTTTATAAGTTTTTTATTTTCTTCTTATTTTATTAATAGGATGCTTTTTGGGGAGGAATGTGATTTTATAGAAATGTTGTTGACTTGGATTGTAATTTTGTGAATTCCAGGCAAGCTTATAGCCAAATCATAAGTTGACTTGAATTATGATACATAAAATCCAGGTCAAAGACAAGTTTATTTAACTTACACTAATTGACCTGGATTTTAAAACCTGCTATCTATACTATCCCCTGATCTGCCCGTTTCCGAAGATAATATACTTTGTTGTTGTCAATGCTTCGAGTCCCATCGGGCCTCTTGCATGAAGCTTCTGTGTGCTGATTCCGATCTCTGCACCGAATCCGAATTCGAATCCGTCTGTAAATCTTGTTGATGCATTTACATAAACCGCTGCCGCATCGATCTCATCCTGGAATCTCAATGCATTGTCGTAATCCTTTGTAATAATGGATTCAGAATGTCCTGTATTATATGTATTGATATGTGTGATTGCCTCATCGATGGAATCAACAATCTTTACAGAAATAATTGCATCCAGGTACTCTGTTCCCCAGTCTTCTTCTGTTGCCGGAATAATCTCTGAACTGATTGCCTGTGCTCTCTCATCTCCACGTATCTCTACACCATGTTCCTTCAGTCTTGTTACAATCTTCGGCAAAGCTGCATCTGCTATCTTGGAATGAATCACAAGTGACTCACATGCATTGCACACACCAAGACGCTGTGTCTTCGCATTTTCGATAATGTCTGTTGCCATCTTAATATCTGCTGTCTCATCAACATATACATGACAGTTTCCGGTTCCTGTCTCGATTACCGGAACCGTACTGTTTGCGACAACATTTGCAATGAGTCCCGCTCCGCCTCTTGGGATCAGGACGTCGATCCAGCCATGCATCTTCATCATCTCATTTACAACTTCTCTGCTTGTATCTTCCACAAGAAGGATGAGATCCTGAGATAACTTCTCTTTGCGGAGTCCTTCCTTGATTGCACGGGTAATTGCCTGATTGGAATGAATCGCATCACTTCCTCCGCGAAGAATTACCGCATTTCCTGTCTTGAAGCAAAGTCCGAATGCATCTGCTGTCACATTCGGTCTGGATTCATAGATAATTCCGACAACGCCAAGCGGTACGCGCTTCTTTCCGATGCGAAGTCCGTTCGGTCTTGTCTTCATGCCAAGCACTTCTCCGATCGGATCATCAAGTGCTGCAATCTGACGCAGACCTTCTGCCATGTCTTCAATTCGCTGTTCCGTCAGAGCCAATCGGTCAATCAAAGACCGCTTCACGCCTTTCGCTTTCGCAGCTTCGATATCCTTTGCATTCTCCTGTAAAATCAATTCTCTCTCTTCTACAAGTTCATTCGCTACTGCGAGAAGCCCTCTGTTCTTTGCCTTCGTTCCAAGCTTTGCTGCCTCACGGGATGCACTCTTTGCAAGTCTTCCAAGCATCTGCATATATGTCTCCATTTTATTGCTCCTTTCATCAGCCTGCCGTTAAATATCTCTATCAGTTTCCATTCAGGAATGCCTCGGCATTTCTGCAATCCTGCCAGAGGCTATGTCGAGAGTATACCACATACCTTTTCTTTTTTCTATATTATATCAGTATTTCGCTTTATCTTTTTCACGTATTAACGTATTAGTGCATTTCTATGAAAACAAACATCAGATGTTTATTCCGATGTTTGTTTTCTTATTCTATAATATTTTTCATCCAGATATCTCTTAAGAATCCGCCATATTTTTCCTTCGTAAGCATCTTCTGATACCCCTGTTTCATGACATTTGATCTGCTGAAAACATTTTCCGGATGCACCGTACAAAGCAGGTAGCGATATCCCATCTGTCTCAAATCACCTTCCGCGTGCTGCATCATTTTATATTGTAAACAGTGCCCTCGAAACTCTGGTAATACAGCCGCCGTATCCATCATAGCACAAAGCTTCAGTTTCTCTTCCTCTATTCCAAGATCATATCCCAGATTATCCGGGTGAGCGCCCGGTAAAATTACGAAAAACATAGCTCCTGCCTTGCCCTCTTCATCAACAGCAAGATATAAAAGACCTCGTTCCTTCTTCATCCAAAAATCAAATTCTTCATACGGTTCTGCGACAAACCATTCCGGAACGTTCATCTCCTGGTCTACCTTATTCACAATTTCGTACGCTTCTCGTAAGCGCTCTCTTCCAACGCGAATTATCTTTATCATCAATAAATCTTCCTATTTTGTAATCACTTCTGTTCATTTATGTCTAATGCTTATACACTAAAATTATTTTTACAGTTCTTGTAGTCCTGCAAAAAACAATTCATAAGGGTCATCCTCTCCTGTAAGCACCGGTGAATTCTCTCCGCCACCATTCGTACTGCGCTTCATTGCGGCATAAAATTCATCTCCGGCCTGTACAATATCCATCGGATAAAGTTCATAACCCGTCTCACGACATACAGAGCAGAATCCTCCAAGAGGATCTTCTGCATCCTTTGTCTTTATGAACTGTTCTCTTAATTTATCATCATGTCTTGCTTTGCGCTGTAATTCATCTAAAGCTTCTACTGCGTTCATCTCTCTCCTCATTCTGCTCTGTTTTTCGTGGTATTTGTTTCAGCCTCACTTCCAATATGTGTTTAAGTATTCCTCTGTTTGCTCCTCTGTTAATTTATACTCTTTCCGAACATTATTAAACGTCTCTATTCTAGAAGCATTCAAATTTTGACACGTTCTAATAGTTGCTGCTATTCCTTGCTGAATTCCATCTTTCACTCCATCATCATACATTTCCTGTATTGCCTTACACATATCTACCGTCTCCTCCTTCTGCTCTGTTTCACCTGGTATTTGTTTCATGTTCAAAAATGCTTTCATCGCCTGACTCGTTTCATAGTCAACGTTCTGAAAGAACTTTTTATTTTCATCAATATAGTGTTTCAGTTCTTCCTTACTGTCCCTATATCTTAGCATAGTTAATATCACTTGTAAATCATCCGAAAATTTTTCAACGTCTTCCAATCTTTCTGCATCTACAAGATTGATTTTATAATTGGGAAGATATTTCTCCAAAATTTCTTTCTCTTCTTTCGTTCCTTCCAACCGAAACATATCATACAGATCAACAGGTCCATCCCACGGTTCTGAACCATAATAAAAGACTAATGAAATAATCGGTATCAATCGATCTTTTTTTCGAAATCGCGACAGATATTCTCCTGCGGTAAGATGCTCCAACGGCTGTCCTGTTTTTTGTTCTGTTTTCGTCGGTCATTAAAGTTTTTCCAATTATTCCGAATCTGTGTTTCATAATCCATTCCATCATAAAGCATTACCTTGTGCGGCATTGCATAATGAACCATATCTTGTGATTCATTCGCAAGAAGTACAAATGTAGCCTGATTCCGCCATTTCATAATGATATCGCGGTATTTTTTCATGTTCTTTGTTTTCCCGGTTCGATTTTTCACACTAACAGATGAAACAGGATTCACTTCTTCCAAATCCTCTGGCAATATCACCTGCCTTCCACCATAAATCACACCATTAAATAAATTCGCAAATCTTTTCTTCTCACTTAGCCAGATATTCACATTAACATCTGCTTTTCCCATAGACGCTTCCTCCTGGTTTCTTATTCTTTTGTTATTTTGTAACTCATCAAAATGGAATCTCCTGCTGATACAGCCTTGAATATGAGATAAAGTTATCCTTTCGATAACACATTCAGACAAATGAAATATAGAAAATATATGTCTGAGATTTTGATGTGGATTTACTATAGCAGAATAAAATAACAATGTCAACGTAAAAAAGCTACCAACTACAAGATCCAACTCCATTCGTTGTTATCGTAGTCGATAGCTTTCTCTTTTCACTTTTATTCAATTTCTGTAGTTGTCTTCTGGATTCAAATCACTCAACTAAGTACTTGTTTCTTACTCGAACCCCAAGTCTAACGCTCACAGATTCCTCTATAAATTTTCTCTGCTGTCATCGGCAGTTCTCTGATGATCACGCCTGTCGCATTCTGGATCGCATTGCTGATTGCCGGTGATGGTGTATTGATTACAATCTCTCCGATGGACTTCGCTCCGAACGGTCCTGTCGGCTCATAGCTGCTCTCGAACTCTACGCGGATTGTTCCAACATCAAGACGAGTTGGAATCTTATACTGCATCAAAGAATTGCTGAAGTTCTTTCCCTTCTCGTTATATACAACATCTTCATACAGTGCCATACCGATTCCCTGTGCGATTCCGCCTTCCACCTGTACACGCGCAAGGTTCGGATTTATAACTGTTCCGCAGTCTACGACTGCTACATAATCGATCAGTTCAAGCACACCTGTCTCTTTGTCGATCTCAACTTCTGCCATACCAACCATGAATGGCGGTGGAGATACCGGTGAGGAAAATGCTTCGCTTGCGGAAAGTGGTGCGTTGCTGAAGCACATTACATTATTTCCAATCTGACTTCTTGAAATCTGCTTTCCTGTTGCCAGCTCTGTCACATATTCTCCATCGAAATCTACATCTTCCGGCTTGCATCCGAGATACTCTGCTCCACGCTCGCAGATTTTCTTGCGAAGGGATTCACAAGTCTTAACAACTGCCTGTCCTGTTACATAAGTTGTACTGGATGCATATGAACCACAGTCGTATGGAGAGATGTCTGTATCTACTCCGAATACAACAACTTCTTCCGGTTTACATTCAAGACACTCTGCTGCCATCTGGGCAAGGATCGTATCGCATCCTGTTCCCATATCAGTAGCTCCGATGATCAGACTGTAGAATCCGTCATCATTTACTTTGATTTCAACCGCACCTGTATCTACTGCTGAGATTCCGGATCCCTGCATGGACATAGCAACTCCGACGCTGCGTACTTTTCCATTTCCCATATCACGGTATGGATACTTTTCATCCCAGTTGATCATTTCTTTTGCTCTTGCAAGACATCTGTCGAGTGTACAGCTGTTTGCGATTTCTCCATAATATGCCGGCATCTTGTTGCCCTGGCGTACCATGTTCTTCTCACGAAGCACTGTTGGATCCATTCCGAGAACTCCTGCAAGTTCATTTACAGCTGACTCTACAGCAAACTGTCCCTGTGTTGCTCCGTATCCACGGTAAGCTCCAGCTGACATTACATTTGTGTAAACAACGTCATATGTAAAGCGGAATGCCTCTGCCTTTCCATAAAGCGGAATAGACTTGTGACCGGAAAGACCTACGGTTGTCGGTCCGTGCTCACCAAATGCTCCAGTGTTGGAAAGTGTATAGAGATCGATTGCTTTAATATTTCCTTCTTTATCCGCTCCCAGACGTACATGAAGTTCCATCTCATGACGCGGTGAAGAAGCGATCAAAGACTCTTCTCTTGTGTAAATGATCTTCGCAGGTTTTCCTGTCTTCCATGTGACAAGTGCCGGATAAACTTCGGAAACTACAGTCTGCTTCGCACCGAATCCTCCACCGATTCTCGGCTTGATCACACGTACTTTGCTCTTCGGAATATCGAGTGCATGAGCAAGGATTCTTCTTGCATGGAACGGAACCTGTGTAGATGAAACGACATTTAATCTTCCGTATGCATCTAAATATGTATAAGTACGGAAAGTCTCCATCATCGCCTGTTGGTTCGCCTTTGTATGATAAACGCGATCGATCACGTGATCACATTTTGCAAGAACTGCTTCTACGTCTCCATCTCCACATACATCATGTGCACAGAGATTTCTCTTATTGTCTGCGCCAACCGGGCAGAGGCTTCTCCAGTTATCTTCCGGATGCACAAGGATTGGATTATCCTTTGCTGTACGGAAATCAAGTACCGGTTCAAGAACCTCATACTGGATCTTAACAAGCTTCATTGCTTTCTTAACAGCTTCTTCGGATGTTCCGGCTACAATCGCAGCTGCATCTCCAACGAAACGCATTCTCTGGTCTAGGATCAGACGGTCATACGGACTTGGTTCCGGATAGGTCTGACCAGCCATTGTAAATCTTTTATTCGGACAATCTTTATATGTAAGAACACATTCGATTCCAGGTACTGCCTCGGCACGAGCTGTATTAATATCCTTAATTAATGCATGCGCATATGGACTTCTGATTACTTTAACGATGAGACAGTCTGACGGCGCAAGATCATTTGTATAAACACTTTTTCCTGTAACAAGTGCAGCAGCATCTTTCTTTACAAGAGGACGGTTTACAATCTTCAGGGATTCTATAGCTTCTCCTTTTTCCTGATTGCTGTGGACAAATTCCGGTTTCTCAGGAATCAGATTCTGAACTTTATCTATTCTTTCCATTCTTACTCCTCCCCGCCCATTTTCTTTACTGTAATGTTAACTGCTGTATTTCTGACTTCCATATATTTCTGGATTGCACGAAGCTGTCCCATGTATCCTGTACAGCGGCACAGATTTCCTGCCAGATATTCTTTGATTTCTTCTATAGAAGGGTTCTTCAATTCACGGAACATTGCGAGCACGTTCATAATGAATCCAGGGGAACAGAATCCACACTGCTCTGCACCTTCCTGTGCAAGAAATGAGCCGAATTCTGCTGCTTCTTTCTCCACACCCTCAAGTGTTGTCACTTCATGTCCGTCAATGCTTGCTGCAAGAACAGAACATGACAGGCGGGATTTTCCGTCGATCCATACCGTACACAAACCACAGTTTGTTGTCTCGCATCCACATTTCACACTCTTACATCCAAGATCACGCAGAAGATTCAACAGGACTGTATCTGCAGCGATCTCTGTACTTACTTTCTTTCCATTCAGGGTAAACTGTACTTCCATCCTATTTCTCCTCCGCATTATATTCATCTAAAATTGAGCGCATCTCTCTGCGAAGCAGAACCTCCGCAAGGTGCTGTCTGTACTCCGCACTTCCGCGCATATTGCTCCCATAAGTAAATTCTGCTGCCACACGTTTTGCATACTCTGTGAGCTGCTCGTCTGTAGCATCTTTCGGAATCTCCCACTGCTTTTCAAGCAATGCCGCTTTCATCGGTCTTGCTCCTACCGAAAAGAACCAGGACTCTTGACCTCTGTAAATTCCTGTTACGACAGAACATGTCAGTACCGGGAAATCTGTCTTTGTCTGACGAATTGATTCATAACGGAATTTTCTCTTGCTCTTTCTGACGATCACGGATACAAGAATATCCTTATCTGCTTTTCTGTTTACAAACTCAGAAAGTCGAACAGTTCCTCCATTATATAATTCCACAAATGTATCCAGTGCCAGTAATGCAGTCAGCACATCAGAAAATCCGTATCTTCCATAGATACTGCCTCCAACTGTTGCCTGATTTCTAAACTGAACTCCAACAATATGACGAAGGCTTTCTGCAATTCCGTCCCCATAGAATTTTCTCAGCCCCTCATGCTCTTCCAGCTGGCGCAGTGTACACATTGCTCCAATGCGGAATACATGGTCTGTCTCCTCAATCTCATTCAAACCAAGTTCCGACATATCAATGATTGTCTTCACTCTTGCATTTCCTAATCTCATCCACATCATGCCGCCCATGATACGACTGTTTCTTGCCTGATTCAGCTCGTAAGCCTCCTCCAGTGTCTTAACTTTCACGTAATTACCGATTGTTAACACAGTAGGTCTCCTTCCTATCTACATACCTTTTCCAAGGATCGCGGTTCTCATCCTCGCAATTTTCTCTTGTTATCTTATGTCGTTTCTTGCGATTGTTTTTCAAAAAACAACATGCAAGCATAAAAAAAGTGCAAATGAAACAGCTTTGTCATTCACACATCTAGCGAATTAATGATATCATATATATAAGAAAAAAGTCAAAAAATCGGTTATACTTTATTATAATCAATTTTTATAAGGTGTACTTATAACCCGGGTACTATAAATAAGAAAGAAATCCAGAAACCATGTTGACATCATTGTACCCTGGGTGTTATTATTTGCTTAAACACGGAAACGTAGATAGAGGTTGCATTTTTCATAAGTAAGGTGACGGATGTGTCAGGAACAGAAGAACTCATCGGAAAGGGAAAGATGCCGAAAGGGTAAGAATCCTGAGTTCTTGTTCTTGGGCATGACGTGAATAGCGGCATGACTGTCATCGCAAGATGGAGAGCTATCTGAATTATACATAATGTATATTTTGGGACGGCGCATCTTGCCGTTTCTTTTATGTTTATTTACAGTTTACGCATTCTTGCATAGATGTATATTAAACAGTTACTGCTCATGGCTATTATAATTATCGTTCACAAGGAACTTATGCGCAATAACCGTTACTGTTCACACGATGTGCGACCAGCAACGCATCTCGCCATTTTAAATCGCCTTTGGCGATGGGGCGAGATGCATTCAAGTCAAAACACGCATCCTCCGTGTCAATCAGCGAAGTGATTGACACGGGAGTGAACAGTAATCAATAACCTGCTGTGACCAGTAATACTTTGTTTCACCATGTTGAAGGAGGATAAAAAGAATGGCAATTTTTAAAGGCGCAGGTGTAGCGATCGCTACTCCGATGAAAGAGAATCTTGAGGTCAATTATGACAAATTAGATGAGATGTTAGAGGAGCAGATTGCAGGCGGAACAGATGCGATCGTCATCTGTGGAACAACAGGTGAATCCGCTACTATGACAGAGGAAGAACATGCAGCAACAATCCGTTTTGCAATTGAGCGTGTGAACCACCGTATCCCGGTCATCGCCGGAACAGGTTCTAATTGTACAAGAACAGCGATCCAGTTGTCCAAAGAAGCTCAGGAAGATGGAGCTGACGGACTTCTGCTCGTTACACCATATTATAATAAAGCAACACAGAACGGACTGATTGCTCATTACACAGCTATTTGTAATGAAGTAAATATTCCGGCGATTCTGTACAATGTACCAAGCCGTACAGGATGTGGACTTCAGCCACAGACAGTTGCAACACTTGTGAAAGATGTTGAGAACATCGTAGGTATTAAAGAAGCATCTGGAAATATCAGCACAGTTGCACAGATCATGCATCTTTGTGATGGCAACGTTGATCTTTACTCAGGAAATGATGATCAGGTTGTACCGCTTCTCGCACTTGGCGGAATCGGAGTTATCTCCGTTCTCTCCAACGTAGCTCCGGCTTACGTGCATGACATGTGCTACAAATTCTTCTCAGGAGATATCGCAGGTAGCCGCAAGATGCAGTTAGATGCACTTCCACTGGTTAATGCTCTCTTCTGTGAAGTGAACCCGATCCCGGTTAAGGCTGCTCTTAACATGATGGGAAAAGAAGTTGGAACTCTTAGAGCACCTCTGACAGAAATGGAAGATGCACATAAAGAAGTTCTGAAAAAAGCAATGATGGATCTTGGAATTCTGTAAGAAAACAAAGAAAGGAAGAAGTGATTTTGAGGTCGCTTCTTCCTTTTTTATAATTGCCTGATCCGGCGTTTCTCTTGATATTAACATCACATCATATCGCCCGTAACCGCTTTCTCTGTTGGACTTTACTTCATAACGATCTCTTAATTCTACCAAAAGTCCCAGAACGAATCCATGATAGAAACGCTCTGGCTGACTTTTTCCTGACGGATGTCTTCCTATATCAAAACTGTTGAATGTAGCTAGTGCAACTTCATTCATATAAGTATTCATCTCTTTCACATTCCCCCGAAGCATCGCTTTGATAAATGCGTTATAATTTGATTCAGAATTAGAGAACCATCCTTGAAACATTTCTTGAATTTTCTTTATTTTTTCTTGACATTCATCACTCCATAAGGTATACTTAACAAGTCGCTTGAGTTAAGCGACAACTGAATAGGGGATTGGTCAAATGGTATGATAGGGGTCTCCAAAACCTTTGGTGGGAGTTCGATTCTCTCATCCCCTGTATTAAAAAGCCTTAGAAACTGCGTAAAATCGCTGTTTTAAGGCTTTTTCTTTTTTCCAAAAAGCAAAGGTAATCAAAAAGGTAATCAACCATATGTTTGAAACATCTAAAGAATGAGGAAATCTTGCACAAGTGCGTATCATATGGTACCAAAAAGACCTACTTTGCTAAAAATTTGATTATTTTAAATGATATTTTAAAGATACAAATAAAAAGAAATGCCTTAGCAGATTAATTCATATTCACATAAACATGAAGAATACTGTTAGGGCATTTCTTTTTTATCCAGATATTAACACAAGGGTATCAAAATACAATAAAACAAAGTTGATTGATATATTCTTAAAAATAGCCACTTTCCCTCAAAACATCTATAATTCTCTTTTCCTCTATTAAGTAGATACCTTATATGAGTCTTATACAACTAATAACAAGAAATAATTGAAGAATATCCAACTCTTTAAAAAAGAGGATTTTTATTGAACATGCTAGATTTTAGATTAGAATTATAAAATATTATTATCTTTATCATTTTTAATAATCTTGTAAGCTTCCAAAATTCCTTGCTTTACTGCAGATTTAATAATAAATACTAGTAACGGAATTATAAAAAAATAATGATTAAAGCAATAAATAGTATCATTTGTAAATCCATAGAAAACTCCATTTCTAATAACTATAGTAAGTGTTTCAAATTTATCAGATTTATTCTAGTATAACATACTATTAATGAATGTAAAGAAAAATATTCCTAAGAACAACCTTTCCTAATTTCCAAAAGGAAATTAGAGTTACTCAAGGGCGCATCTTGCCCTTGTTTAATAAAAGATTCGTTATGCTTTGCAGTAAATCAATGTTTTAAGTTTTCTCCAATTTGGAGAATAACCTGTGCCAAAGTGTCTAAAGTATGATATCATGTAAGTAACAAATTAGAAGTTACAAGGAAGGAATTATGAAATTTATGCAAACAGAGAAAAAACAGCTTTTGATCTATGTGATTATAGCATACGGTATCACATATGTAATGGGACTTCTGATGTGGTATGGCTATGGAAAAGGTCTTGATCTCAGCGCTTTTCCAAATGCGCAGATGCTGTATCCAGCAGCAGGTGTGATGATGGCTTATTTAATTACCAAAAAGGAGATAAAATCTTCCAACGGCTTTTTACATATTCTTTGTAGCTCTCACGGCGGTGCTGGTTGTCTGCACGGCGGCTTCTGTTCTGGCTCCCCAAAATAGAGATCTGATGAGCATGCCATATTCTCAGTGGGCACCGATCATGGAGTACGTTATAATAGGTGGCAGCGTTATTTTCTGGATTCTTCTTCTGCAATCCGGTAAAGAAAAGCGCAGATCCTATGGACTGAACAGCGAACATTGGAATATATCTATTCGTATGATCCTGTTGTTTATTGGATTATATCTTCTCAGATTTGTGATTGCCTGTGCTCTGAGCGGCCAGCTTTCTGAATTTGGCAAAATAATGGCAAATCCTACTACCTGGATCATATTTTTTACTGTTTTGGTAAACTTTTTCCTGTCAGTAGTGGCATTCTTTGGAGAAGAATACGGATGGAGATATTATCTTCAGCCTCTTCTTCAGAAAAAATTTGGACTAAAAGGCGGCGTAATCCTTTTGGGCTGTGTGTGGGCTGTATGGCATCTGCCAATAGACTTCTTCTATTACACTACGCCGGATATGGGGCTGGCGGCTCTGGCAAGCCAGTTTGTTACCTGTATTTCACTGGGGATTTTTATGGCATATACTTATATGAAAACCCAGAATATCTGGGTCCCGATAATTATTCATTTTCTGAATAATAATATGGTGGTAGTTTTTTCAGGAACGTACTCTGCGGATGTACTTCAGAATCAGCAAATCCACTGGGGAGATATTCCTGTTGCACTGGTAATGAATCTGCTGATCTTTGGATGGGTGATCTTTCTGAAGCCATTTAAGGAGAAAAAAGCATAATATTGAATTCATTCAAATTATTTAGAATAATTTGCAGAAGTACCGGCATTTTTAAGAATAGTTATTTTAATTTCATGTATTGCAGATTGGATGATATTTGCAAAAATTGAAGTGGCGTAACTTATAATAGGTTAATCATAATTGTAATCAAAAATCAATATCCATTCTGTGGCAAATAAAGGTAACCTTGTATCCTGCTTCCGGTCCGTCCAGTACTGCTCCTCCACGGTCTTCATAGCTATTGCTCGGAAGTGCCTTGACATAATCTTCATCTGCTATTGCTCCAAGATAGTCAGATGCTGCCTGAAACTGGGGATAGCTCATACCATCACCAATAAACAGAAAACATATTTCGGTGCTTTTGCTGTTTCTTCTTGCGTCTGCGTTTCTGCAGATACTTCTGTTACGATTGTTTCCTGCTCTGTTGCTGCTGTACTTTCTGTCTGTGCCGGTGACGGTGACTCAGAAGAAGTCTGGTCTGCTGCAGGTGCTCCGGAGCATGCTGCCATAGACATTGCCATTCCAACAGCAAGCATACCCTTCATCATACTCTTAATTCTCATAATCGTTTCTCCTCTCTGAAACATGTTTTGTTTTTCCTCTGCTTCACTATACAATACCGTTGTAAAAACCAATGTCCAAAGTAGGAAAATTTGAGTAAATTCCGACACTTATTTTATGCAATTCTATCTTTATGAGATTTCATCAACATCATAATACTTAAAATCCCGGAAGCAGGCACTTCCTCCTGTTTCCTCTGCCGCATAGCAGAACAGACCAAACCGGCAACCAGTAAAATGATCCAGTTTGAAGTACAGCTTATGCACGGTTCCGATGGGTAGCCAGTCTCCCTTATTTACCCGGTAATAGCAGCGTGCTTCATCCTTCATGTTACAGAAATCTGCTTCAAGACGAAAATCCATCTGGTGTGATTCAACAACAGTTCCTTCCGTCATATCCAATGTACCATCTTCTTTTTATCCAGCATAAGGACTTCATATTTTCCATGATGTTTTGTAATGCCAACTGCAGCATAACAGCTCTGCAACGCACACAAACCTGCGACATCGCCCTCTTTCAATGCAGAAGCATCAACAGTAACCTCAGCTGCGCAGGACGGATAACTCATCCTTTGCGTAAGCGTATTTACTGCCTGTGTAAGCTCTGTACAAACTTCCCGTGTTGTAATTGTATAGCTTCCCTGCAATGCATCCAGATGATAGTACCGTGGATCTGGATCATGATTAAACTGCCAGCGCGGAAGCAGCCCATTACAGAAATCATCACTTCCCACTAATGGCTGATAAATATATCCTGGTCTGGTACTGTGAACCTCTATTTCTTCCGGCACATGTCCATTCTGTCCAAAAAACGGAAAATGATCCTTCCAGGTAACCGGAAGCAGAATAGGAATCCGTCCAACTGCTCCGGAATCCTGAAACAGCATTGCATACCACTTTCCATCCGGCGTATCCACTATTCCTCCCTGTGCCACGCCCTGTCCACAATATCCACGATCATCACAAAGTACATCTCCACCCGTGAATTCTCCTTCCAGAGAATCACTGTAAAAGCATGCTTCCGTCCGCATCCAGCGGTCTCTCAGGGAATGAACCAGAAAAATATAATAATAGCCGTTTATTTTTGAATATGAGAACCCTCATAGCCTAGCTCCGGGTTCTTATGATCACTGACTAAAAGACGATGTAATCCGTCCTTCTTTGGTGCAGTCAAATCTTCATTCAATTCTGTAATCCAGATTTCATCATTTCCATATACAATATAGTTTCTGCCATCCTCATCAAATAATAAAGAGCCGTCATGATAAAAGCCTTCTATCAGCTGCTTTTTCCAAGGACCATCTATTTTTTCCGAAGTATACAAATAAGTCTTACGGGTATCATTTGCCACAAAGCAGATATAAAATCGGCCTTCATGATAGCGCAGGGAAGCTGCCCACATGCCCTGTCCGTAAATATTCTGACCGCTTTTCAGTTGCTGCGCATCCGTATGATCCAACGTCTCATAGACATAAGTCGCATGCTCCCAGTGCACCAGATCAAAAGACTGCAGAATCTCACAGCCCGGCATAAAGTGCATGGTTGTGGATACCATATAATAGGTGTCTTCTACGCGGATCACGTCCGGATCTGGATAATCCAATCTTGTTATAGGATTTACATTCATTGTTTATTCCTTTCTGTTTTATCTCCATATTCTTTCTTTGTTCTATTCTATTTTTACTATTTTATCTTTGTTTCTTATCCGTCTGCCTTTTCAACTCTTCTCTGCCCCATTTCACTATTGCTAATATCACAATCTCACAGTAAAATATAATAACCGAAAACGATCCTGCACCATGTTATTCATCAGAAATTTCCGGTTTGCACAGATTTACCGGGAATAAACAGAAGGAGACCAGCATGAAGGAAAACCGGAGAGACTATGAAGAAAAGTCTGTAAATAATAATCTTCTATGATAATGATCGAGCTGGAAGCGCTAAATTGGAGCTTCCAGCTCTTGCTATATATATACAACATGATTTCGGGCATGTCAAGAGCAGACGTCAAAAACGTCCTTCTCATCATGCATATAGATTCTGTTATTCTGGGAGTCGTCCCTCATACATAATGCTGAGTTCGCCGTAGACCTGTCCCCAGTTCCGAATGCTCATAGTCCATTTTTTAGTAGCTTCGAAAGTTGCCAGATACAGGGCTTTCAGGAGCACTGTATCACTTGGAAATACGCTTCTCTGACGGTTGAGCTTACGGTAGGTAGAATTCAGACTTTCGATAGCATTTGTCGTGTAAATAACCTTTCTGACATCCGGTGAGAACTTAAAAATCGGTGTTATTGCATCCCAGTTATCATACCAGCGTTTCATGGAATTTGGGTATTTTGCGGTCCATTTTTCAGTAACTCGATCCAGAGCCCGTCTAGCCTTCTCTTCATCGGAAGCATGGTAAATCGTTTTTAGGTCAGAAGCGAACGCTTTTCTGTCCTTATCCGGAACATATTTTAGCGTGTTTCTTACCTGATGTACAATACATCTCTGATACTCTGTTTTTGGAAATGCAGCGGCAATTGCCTCTTTAATGCCACTAAGACCGTCAGCGCAGATAATCAGGATATCCTTTACACCACGATTCTTCAGCTCATTCAGGACGGACAGCCAGTATTTTGAACTTTCATTATCACCGACAGTGATTGAAAGAACCTCTTTTTTCCCTTCTGTGTTGATGCCAAGAATGACGTAGGCAGCCAGTTTTCTGATTACTCCATTATCTCGTACGGAATAATGGATGGCATCTATATAGAGGATCGGATATACCTCATCCAGCGGTCGATTTTGCCAGTCTTCGATCTGAGGCAGGATTTTATCTGTAACGTCTGAAATAAAGCCTTCTGATGTTTCAAAACCGTAGATATCTTCGATGGTTTCGGATATTTGACGGGTCGTCATCCCTTTTGCATACATGGAAATAATCTTCTGATCGATATCAGAAATATCCTTCTGACGTTTCTTTACAATCTGTGGCTCAAATGTTGATTTACGATCCTGCGGAACATCGATATCCATGCTGCCATAGCTACTGTTTACACGTTTTGATTTATATCCATTGCGGTAATCATCGCTATCAGATCGTTCAGATTTCTGCGATCACTGGTTCTGAGTGATCTTCTAGAATCTGTAAACCAAGTGTCGTTCCCTCCGAGATCACGATTTCTCCATTTTCGTTTCTTTTTCCCTTGAAACCTCTCTGAGAAATCAGCCGATACTTGTTTTTGTATCCTTTAATAATTAGTCGATGTCAATAAGTGTTTTTACATAATGATATCCATTGATAAGCATGATAAAAAATCTCCTTTCTGTTATTCTTAGGAGCAGAGAATGTCTTCCCTGCCCCGTCCTGATGCTGATTACTACTCTCTGACTAATTCCACATTGCCCACATTAGTTATTATAATGTGTTGTCAGCAACTGATTGCTCAATCAGCCCATATATGCGGTAATCTTCGTCAAAGCCCAAACCATAAGCATATGTAGCTATTTCGACCATTTCTTCTATTGTCAGATCTTCTACCTTGTTCTCTGTATAATAGACGCCTACACGAAAGCCATCCACACAGATCACTACATTTTTGGATTTCTTTGCATATTTTGGATTCATTTCAATCCAAAATCTTGGGAACTTAACTTTCCCATGCTGTATCTTGCGCTTCTTCATGACTAAATCCTCCTTCTTAATATTTTTCAACCGGTTGATGTCGTCTCTTTCGAGGACACTCATATTAGAGCACATCTGTCATTTTCCTGCTGTAAGCTACCCCCATTTTGCAATTTTATTTCTGTATCTATACACTGTCGCAATATCAACAAGTTATCGAATGTTTTAGGAATTTCTCCGCCATTCTCAAATTGATACTCATAATCTTCATAAAGTAAATGTTCGATAAATTCAATTTTTATTCTTTCCTTTTCATCTGTTTGTTCAAATTTTTCTTTCATCAACTCGCAAAAACAAATCATATTTTCTCTCCCAACAATTTTTTCTATATCCTCAAAACTAATGTAACCTCTACCCATCTTTCCGGCGTCCTTTCTGCCGGATAAGATTTGACATTCTTCTGTCTTTTTTCATCCGGCAGAAGAACATGGGAGATTTTTAATTTTACGAACGCTATTTTGGTATTTTTTATAGAAATTTAAGATTTATAGGTAAAATAAAATAGACAATCAGATATTGTTTCCGATTGCCTAAAGCACATATCATATTTCCTTTCTTTTACTTAGGTAACTAGAAGTAACCAAGACTTCCAGTTAATTAATTTGTTAAATTAACGCCTATTTGTGGTTTTTTTCACACTTACTTAAAATTTTACCGATGGAGTTCAATTCTCTCATCCCCTGTTGACCGAAGAGTCAGAAACCTTGAATTTCCAAGGCTTCTGGCTTTTTTCATTTTCTAGATAATTCCAATGTAGTCAAGTATGTAGTCAAACAGGAATTATTCCTAAAATGAGATAGCATTTTCAATCTGTTTTTCTTTGTTTTTCGTTGTTTTATTGCTGAAATAATATAATTTTTTGTTGTACTGATATCACTGTGTCCCATTTGTTCTGTAATAAATCCCTCATCTACATCACTGTCTATTAAGGTTGTTCCATAAGTCTTTCGTATCTTGTGCATGGTACGATGTGGGATATGTAATTCATTACATATTCTGGACAGTCTTTTATTAAAAGTATTTCCTCTGATACGTTTTCCGTTATGCTCAAATAAATATGTTCCCGATGTATTCAGTTCCAATATTTGATTCAACGTATCCAGTGCGGTAGAGGATATGATTAAATCCCGATTACCAGCATCTGTTTTAGCGTGTTCTTTTACAGCTACAATCCATTTATTGTTTTCGTCTCGGTATTTATCTTCGGTATGTCTGATTTTAATAATACGTCCGTGTAAGTCTTCTTTCTTTAGAGTGCTTAGTTCACCGACACGTAAACCTGTCTGAAATGTAAGCAGAATACCAAGATTATAAATATCCGGCTTTGCTTTCAGACGTTGAATGACTACGGGAATTTCATCTTCCATAAACACTTCTTTCTGCTTATCTATAATCTTCCGTTTAAAAAGATTATTCGGCAGTTCTAAATCTCCAAAAAATTCAGTGATACTGATTGCAGTATACTTTTTCTTCTTACCGTATTTGAAGATACCACGAATCAATGTCCGTAATCCGGCATATGCCTTTCTAGTAAGTGTAAGGTCACGAATGGTGCATTTGATAAATACTTCCAAATCATCTTCTGTGACATTTTTAAATTTCTTTTTGGTAATTGAAACAGAAGTGTAGTGGAAAAATCTTTTGTAATCGTTCACGTATCTGTCATAAGACGCTTTCTGTATCTCGCCGAAATCCAGTTTGCGATTTATCCATTCATAGAAAACATCATCAATATAAATTTCTTCCTGTAGAGCCTTGTAAAACTCTACAATGACATTTTCCAGTTCTTCACGGGTATTTCTGCGTCTGTAAAGTCGGTTTCCGTCTTGTTGTGAAAGATACGTGGAATAAATTTCTTTTCCCGATTTGTCTGTTGTTACTGTAATTGCGTAAACATGCTGTGCAAGTATTTCCTTTCTTTCCATATCTGTTATATCATTCAGCATGGTATCTAAAGAGATTATACCTGTTTGGATTGCGTAATTCAATAAATCTGTATCGTCGTAAGCGTTGGGTTCAGTCATAAATTACATCAATATGATAAGGGTATTGTCTCAAAATATCTTGTGCCTATTTAATTTTTCTGTGTATAGTTAATGCCCTGTATTTTTTATTTTAAATTTATATTGTCATTTATCTGTTATTATGGGCGAATCATTCAGATATTTCGCTTACTCATTATCAGAATAACTCCTTTCTGTTATTGGTAGTTTGGAAGATTTTTTGTAATCTTCATAAATTTTTATCTGGGTATCATTCATCTTTGCCTGTTCGATTAATACCTGTATATAATCGCAGTTATCCAGTTCTCCGATTTTTGAAAATAATTTTAAAGACGGAGCAACGGAACTTTCTAACCAGTTCCAGATACTATCAAGTGTCTTTTTCTGCGGTTGAATTGTCAGCTTTATTTTCTCTATATCTTGCATAAATAATTCCCAAGGGGGATAAGTAGGATAAAGTCTTTTCCGTGAAGTGGATTTGTTTTCCGGCTGTTCAAGAAAACGGATTTTACCATTTAGTACAGACATTGCAATCTCTGCAACATCACGTCTGGCGATTAATTCCTGTACAACTTTATTTGCCCGTTCCTGTCGGAATCGCAGTTCATATCTATTCCAGTTCGGGTCTAATTCTTTGCCAAATTTTTCTGCCTGTTCGTACCCTTTTTCATAGAAAACAATTCGGAAATCACTGTTGCTACTCCCAAGATAAAGCGTGTTTCCTTTATGAACAGGTATTGATTCACTTAATTCACCAGAAGCATTTTCAGAATAATTACGTAACTGACTAGATATTAAGCCTTGCTTTGTTAAACGTATCAGTTCTGGAATGTTAAGATATGGTTTATGGTCATCTATTGCTAAATCAATTCGTGGAAAATTCACATGATACTGACATACCCTTGCGAAGAAATCAAACCATGTTTCTTTGTTTATCACAAGGAAGTTTTCATAATTTCTACAGCCAGAGCCACTCATTAATATCTGAAATCCATTGTACTGCATTTTACCAGTCGGTTTTAGAATCTTGATATTATCAAATCCGGCAACCAGTTCATGTCCGGCAATTCCTTTCCCTTTATTCTGAAGTTCCATAAGTGAAAGAGGAATTTTTAGGATGTCCGTTATGACAGTGAATAAATCTACATCTTTCGCTGTAATCTGACACCAGTCAATCAAGGCTGTCAGACTGTTTTTTTGTCGTGTTACCCTCCTGTTAGTATAGGAGGGTTCTGAAAGAACTGATTTACTTCTTTCTTCCAAATAATAATCCTCCTTTGCCGATAGTGGCAGAGCCACTATCCCTGTCTCTTTTACTGTCCGTTTGGTACGGACAGCAAGAGACAGGAAGTTCATATGTTACTATGCATTTTTCTGGGAAATACAACGAATCCCTTTACAGGTTACACGTTCTACCAGTGTAGGATAATTTCCTCTCTGAACATATGGAGCATAGACAGGTGTATCCAGTTCCACTACAGAATATGGCTCGATAGTTGGGATTTCTGTCATTTCCAGTCGAATATCAACACTGTTACCAAGTTTCATACTTCCAAGATGAAGTTTGACCGCTTCGATATCTTCGGTTTTCTTTCTGGTATCTTTGTCATAGCGGTAGCAATAATCAGCTCCCATATAACGAAGTTCCCCGAATACCTCTTTGATCTGTTCTTTTGTTAATGTAATCTGCATAAGCATTATCCTTTCTCCCCGTATCACCGATAGGACAGTCGTCTTAATAAGTATTGAAATCCATGGATATTTGAAGTTTAGTTATTTCTAAACTATTTAAATCATAACATTGAGCAAAACGAAAATCAATATAAAGTTTAGAAATTTATAAACTTTTATTTTCTTTGCAGAGTATTTATGATATAGTGAGTACAGAATAAATGAATCAGCCACACAGAGAAAGTAGAGGATATCGAAATGAACACAATTGCAGAACGAATCAGATTTGCGATGAATGTAAGAAATGTAAAGCAAGTGGAAATGGTACAGCGAACAGGAATTACAAAGGGTGCGTTTAGTTCTTATCTTTCTGGAAATTACAATCCTAAAAAGGATAAGCTGGAACTGATCGCTGACGCTCTGGATATCAATATTAACTGGCTAATGGGTGAAAATGTGCCTATGGAAAATAGCAGTGCTAAGGATAATCCGGCTACGGGATATGTATTTTACAAAGAAATGGAATATTTATTGAATGACACCGACACGGCATATATCGGATTTCAGACACAGTATGGGGCATTAATCCCAAGATATCAAATATATGTGAATGTCAGTTTAAATGAAATGCATATCGTACCTATTTTCTTACGGGAAGATTCAAAAGAGTATTATCAATATCCAAAAGAACTTACTCAACCAGAATCATATGAGATATTTACAAGAGATTTTGCCAGTATTCATATGACACTTGCCACTTCTCAGATATATTATTATGGAATCAATGAAAAGACATTGGAAACGGAAATCTTTTCGTTTGCCTATTCGTCCGAAAAAAATTGTTATGTAGCAAGTGATTGCCAGCCTGTCTTATGTGATGAATTTGTCCGTGAAATCAAAAAGGAAGTGCTTTATCTCCGGAAAGTTTCCAGATAACAGACAAGAGGACTTGCAAGGTTCGTGACCTTTCAAGTCCTCTATATAGCATGGTTGAATTGGATACCGTCCGTTCTGTCAAGGACTGCCCTGACGGCGTATCGGCTTCGCCTTGTTCCTTGACATCACTAGATGACGAAAATCTTATTTATAAAATGAAAACATGGAAATATTCAGTAGGATATCAGCATTCAAACATTATTTAGAATGAACTTATAAAAATCAATTGATATTTAAATTCGTTTTATTGCTTTCAAATTTTTCTATTAGATTTTTCCCCATTACAATAATTTCTTTTTTCCAAGGATTTCCAAATATTCCATATTTCCAGTCAGAATCAAAAAATAAATGATAATCCCCATTCGGATAGTAGGTAGGAAAATAAACAGTACATTTTCTGTTAGTGTCATAATATTCATAATCACAAGGGATATATTCTTTTGGGGAAAATGTAAAACAGTCATGTTGCCAATCAAAAGCATACATTTTATCACTTACCAACTCTTCCAAAAAAGAATTAATTAGATGCTCCTGTTCATCTGACCAAGGAGTGTCTTTGTGATACGTCTTATTCTCAATGGGGATTTTTATCCATTCAAATTGTCCGTGTATCTTGGGTGTGAATTTATATTCATTATATAATTTGTTCCATAAGAGATTTTCTGTATTTTGCGGAATAATTTTCAATATTATATTCCCCCTGCTGTTATATTATCCTACTCTTTATTATGTAAATTTCTTAAGATGTGATAATACATTTTCATATCCTCATCTACTTGCTCTTTACTTCGCATACTATAAGTGTCTAAGTTAGCTGTATCTACGCTTAAACCAAGCATTCTACAGATAACATCAACTTGCCACACCTCAAGTGGAATTTCCAATTTCCTATCGTCATATGCATCTATTACTAATGTTACAGATTTAATATTATCTTTTCTTTTGATGTTATTTTTCATCGTACTGTATCCTTACTTTACAAGTGTGAATTTATCTCTTTATATTTTGGTCAGCATACGAGTATACTTTATCCCAAAAAGATTCATAATCATTATTTAGAGCAAGATTATAATAGTAAATATCTGTATTTTCTTGTGAAGAGTCATTTTCAAAAGCGGTTAGTACTTTTGCTTCTTCAATCAATCCCATATCAGTGAGAGCTTCAATAACATTCTTATAAGATTTAAAGTCTAAACCATTCATGGATAATTCTGTGTCATAATCAATGACTGTTATAATATTTTGAATCCAAGATGGCAAATTTCCGAACTCTTTTCGGACTTCTGCATGTTCATAAATATCTGCCATTGCTTGAACAAAGTCTTCACCATTGGTAATCTCTGATAAAGCCTTATCTATAAAATTCATCTATATACCCTCTTTTCAATAAAATTCAATTTTCTGTAACTATTGTATCATTAAACGATAAGTAAGTCATATGAAAATCTAAATCATTTTTCGTATATTTGAATCTTAAATTTATCAGCATTGTTTTTAACATTATTACCGTCATTATCTGATGAATATATAATCTGATACATACGTTGATTATGCTCATAACTCCACTCATTGGAATAAACAGATATAACTATTTCGTTCGGATAACCTGTAATATCATAAGAAAAGCGAACGTTTCTATATTTATTCTCAACTGCCTTTTCAATGAGTTCTTCTGCATATTTTTCTTTGTCTAAGTTAAACAGCTTATTAGCAATGACATCAAACTCTTGTTTATAAAAAGTATCAGAAGTGCTGACCATAGTGTTAACAGCTTGTTCTTCACGTCCGTATTGTAAATATCCCAGAAAAGCAATAATACATATCAATATTCCCATAATAATATAACGCTTTTTCATACGACACCTCTCAAATAAGTGTTCGTATACGAACACTATCATAAACGCTATTTTACGCTAATAATAATTACATAGCAAGGAATTATGAAAGAAAGCGGAAAATTCGTGAGATGATTAAATACGATAAATTATGGGAGACAATGAAAGCCAAAGGCATTTCACAATATGATTTGTATACGCATTATCATATGAATCGTTCTCAACTGAACAGGTTAAGACATAATCAGAATGTTGAAGTGAATACGATTGATAAGCTGTGTAATATATTGGATTGTAATGTAGAAGATATTATGACACACTATCCAGACGATAATGTATTTTAGAGGAGATATGAAGTGACGCATGAAAAAGATGATACCATGCTGAACGATTTCTCCTTTCTTGTTTTTTACCATCCATGTTGTCAAAATGTAGTCAAATGTAGTCAAATGTAGTCAAAACTCAATCGAAGAAATGCTTATTTTACAGGGATTATGAGGATTTCCCACAGGGTTCGATTCTCTCATCCCCTATAAAACCAGTAATCATTATGATTACTGATTTTTTGTTATTTACGCGAACAACGAGCCAAATCCCGTTCTTGCACGAGACCTTGCCGACTGCCGCGCAAAAGATGTCGAAGAAATGAATGGTCACTTTTTAATGTTTAACAAGAATATTATCTCAATCAATGCGAACCCTTTTCTTCACCGCAAAAACCAACAACAAAATGGGTAACCAGAACATTAACCGCTAAAAGTGATAGCATTATTCCTGCGATAATAAGAAGCGGCCAATGAAATGTAAAATATGACAATTTATTTTCCATATAAATCTTTACCCCAACCAAAGCTGCCATTCCTACAGTAAATAACAATCCCACCACACACATAAAATAATAACTGCCTTCTCCAAAGAGCATTAATTTCATTTGCCTATCGGTCATTCCAATACTTTTCATTACGTCAAACTCTTTTCGTCGAGCGTACATCCCAGTGAATACAACGTTACAATAATTGGTCAATCCCGCAATGAATAATATGATACTTACAGCACCTAAGAGAATTCGATTTCCTCTCATATATGTTTCTTTTTGCTGCATCAGGTCTGATTTACAGATAACAAAAACTCCTGCTTCGCCGGTTCCTTCATCCATTGATACTTCTGTCATTTCGGATCGTTTTTTATTTTCCTCGGAGACCAGCTCGCTGATCTGTGTTTTCACATAAGGTTCTTTTTCCGAGTCGGCAGTTAATTCCATTGTTAATATCTTTTTCTCAGTCGGTATCTTTTGAAAGCCTTTCTCACTGATAAAATAATATAAGCTGCCCTCTCCATGCCAGGATTGATGTATTTCCGGGAAATCATCACTTTGCCTGTCTAAATAACCACATAGAGTAAATGTTTCAGATTCTTTTTGAGGGAATTCGTCTTCCTGTTGTTTCTCTTTATTCTCAGAATTACTTTGTTCTTTTCTACGAATCGCATCTTCTCTTGAAAGCAAAGTTTTAAAGTATACCGGTTCGCCAATTGCTTCATCTGCAAGTTTTTGCTGTTCCGGGGTCAGCATATGATCATGTATGATCAGCACACCATTTCCTTCTTCCAAAGATCTCAAATCAATATTGAGTTGATTATCCTGAACGTATTTCTTAAGCGACAAGATTTGATTTTCATTTAAAATCTGCACAGTATCCCACCAGAATACTTCCACCATATTGTCATTTGTAAGATTCGAAAGCCCTTCATCATAAGGACGGATGCCCTTTCTGGACATAACTGTAGTTACATAAGCTCCTTCGATCAGATTAGAATTCTCCCAATCGATACCATCTATCTTGTGTATTTTTTTCTCCAACTCTTGAGAGATTGGTGAAAATTCATCATAATCGTTATCATACAACAGTTCCACACCATCTCCCTGCGTCAGTAAAGGATCCACATCGATTTCTCTTGTTTTATATTCTTCCCCACACCCCTGGCTTTTTCCAAATTCGCTAAACTCTCCTGCCAGCAAAAAATCAGGACGTTTCTCAAGAAGATGCTTATAATCACATCCATTTGTAAGTACATTCATTAGAACAAAGGATAGGACTCCTAAAAATATAGAAAGACTTGTAATGATAAATCGTGCTTTCTGTCGTGTTATATTTCCCCATGCAATATAGAGCATTTCTCCTGTTTCAGAACGTCTGTGCACTATTTTCCCAGAGTGTTTTGTTTTTCTGGCAACTGTAATTTCGTTATAAGCAGCACTCTCAATACAAGACAGCTTCGTTATTTTTCTAATAACGCCTTCCGATGCTATCCACAAAATTCCATTTACAAATACAACAGAAAGCAAAAGAATCCACGGTCTGAAAAAGGAAAGTATTGTATTCCCTCCCATTTCCTGATAAAAATGGAAACCTAATAGTTCCGGTATTAATAAGACTAAAATCAGTGCAGAGATCAAACTTCCCAAGACAGAACCTTTTAACATGAGTGACCTCATTTGTTTCCGGTATATTTTTGTAATCTGTCTTTCTGTGGCTCCGATTGTGTGGAGCAGTCCGAGATTTTGAACATCTTCACTCATGGATATCCAAAGGACATTGCGTACAAGGAAATATATTCCACACAAAATTCCTATTGTTCCTAATATCACCATCTCATATCCACCTGCGAATTTAGAAACAGCAGTATATTGTGCTGTATCAGAAACGTATATCTTTTGATCTGCACTCTTCATCGGCAATGTCTGATATAATTTTTCCTCTGTTTTACTCCTGTTTAAATGATCACTCTGACTGAAAAGTAAGTATAAGGACCCTTTTCCAGTTTCAACTCTTTAATTTTGTCATGTGAAATATATCCGATTGCTAATTCATTTCCAGAGTCTGTATACCAGCCACACAATTCGAATTTTTCTTTTGAATGTTCGAACACACCTTTGTATACATCTAAGTTTATTTCCATTCCCTGTTCCGGTTCAGAGATACCAAGTTTTTTCAATGCCCGCTCAGATAATAGAATTTCATCCTTTTTCTGTGGGTAGCTTCCAATCACATTGGTATATGCCGGTCTCAAAAAATTGTTCCAGCTTTCTGAGTCAGCCCAGACTATATCACATATCGTTTTTGCATTGTTCTCCGAAACTTCTGTAGCTTCACCTACAAAAATACTTTTCCCAACTTGTTTTATATAATCCAGTTGTTTTAATTTTGCATATTGTTCTTCTGTTCCATCTTCTATTCTCCCTGAAGAAGCAGTTCCATTTTCTCTGATTAATCTTATTTCTTCTGCCTGTATTTTTCCAAAGGAGATTCCGAATACCATGGTAATAGCAACAATACCGATTACGATCGAGCAAAATAGAATCGTATTTCTCACCTTTTTTGTGCCTGCAAAATTTTTAGCCAGGAATCGGATTATGTCTTTATTGTTATTCGGAATGTTCTTGTGAAGCATAGTAATCCCTCCTAACAATCGTTACAATCTCTTGTATAGATTTTCCCATCAGACATACGTATTACTCTGTCTGCCATCTGTGCGACCTCTTCTTGATGCGTCACGATCAATGTCGTCTGATGAAATCTTGCAGCACAGGATTTTAGTAATCCTACGACTTCCATACTTGTAACAGAATCCAGATTCCCGGTCGGTTCATCCGCCAAGACAATTGCCGGTTTCGTCAACAATGCCCGTGCTATAGAAACTCTCTGTTGCTGTCCACCGGACAGTGTTGATGGAAAACGTTCTAATTTATCTTTTAACCCAAGTATTTCTACAATTTCCTTAAAGAAATCTATATCGATTTCCTTACCGTCAAGTCGCATCGGAAGAACTATGTTTTCGCGTATACTAAGCGAAGGAATTAAATTGTATTGTTGGAATACAAATCCGATATTTCTTCTTCTGAATATTGTTCTTTCTTCCTTGTTAAGATCTTTTAAACTTGTATTTCTGATCCAGACACCTCCAAAATCCGGAATGTCAAGACCTCCTAACATGTTCATAAGTGTTGTCTTTCCACATCCGGACGTACCAACAACCGCTATAAATTCGCCCTCTTCCACCGTTAATGACACACCATCTAAGGCACGCACTTCATATGTATCGGATGTATAATATTTTTTTAGATTCATGGCTTTGATTATATCCATCTTTTCTGTAAACTCCTTTCGTAAATGCTACCTTCAACTCAGCCATAATCTATTTTACATGTTACCTCTTACAAACTTCTTACACGCTGCATATGAACTGTCTATACCGGAAGATTTACTTCTATAAGCAGCCCTGGCTTCATTTGTTTTGCTTTCATCATCCCTTTTTGTAATAGAACAATCTCTCTGGAAAGATATAAACCAATTCCGCATCCTTCCTGCCCTCTTACCTGCTCACCACGATAAAATCTTTGAAAAATTTTATTTCTTCTCCATCTCTTATCCCGATTCCATAATCTCTTACTTGAATTTTATAAAACATTTCTGTCCGTTTCATTGTGATATTGATCCTGCTGTTGTTTTTACTATATTTGACTGCATTGTCAAACACATTATAAAATGCCTCACACATCCAGTTTTTATCATGTTCACAGATGATTTTCTCCGGCAATTCTACTTGAAAATAGATATCTTTCTCTTCTGCCTTTTTCTGTATTTGCCCCAACGCATTTAGAATCGTTTCAACAAGATTTTCTTTTTGAGTGTGAACTTGTATGATTCCCTGCTCTAATCGGGCAGTTTTTATAAAGCTCTCCACCAAAAAACATAATTGTTCTTCACTTGTTCGCAAGTCTTTTATGTATTCTGTATTCAATGTTTTTTGAGTTTCATTTAATGACTCTTGCAGCAATTCTGTATAATTTTTATATTCGCCAGCGGTGTCCTTAGTTGATGCGCAATCTCAGAAATTAATTTCTGTATCTCATATTTACTTTTTTCAGCCTCTTTCCTTCTTCCTTCCAATATTTCCTGCAAACGGATTAATTGATTGGTCGTTTTAGAATAGATTGTTTCTTTCCCTATATCAGAACCATCTAATTCATTGCCGTTTATTAAGGATTCCGTCAATTTATATATTTTATTCATTTCATTTGTTCTCAAATGATTTTCAACTAAATATACAGTGCTTCCTCCGAGTATGAAACCTATTAAAAGTACTGTAAAAATTGCTACAGCCATGCTACTCTCCCATTCTATATCCCATTCCAAATACATTACTGATAACATTCGATGAATCATTCAATTTCTTTTTCAATCTGCTGATCATAACGCTAATTGTGTTGGGATCAATGAATTCACTATCGATTCCCCATATATTTTCCATTATCATCTCTTTTGTAAGAACCTGGTTCTGGTTCATAATAAAATATTCTAAAAGCTGATACTCTTTGAGTGTCAAAGATATTTCCGTCTCTCCAACAAAAACCTGTTTTCTATCGGAATATAACATAACCTGTCCGCACATAAAAATATTTTCATTTGATTTTCTCTTTAGCACAACTTCAATACGCTTTAACAATACTTTTATTGAAAATGGTTTAACCACATAATCATCTGCTCCTGTATCAAACGCTTTTAACATATCTTTTTCGTCATCTTTTGCAGTCAAAAAAATAGCTGGAATTTTTCTATTTTTTTGAAGCTCCTGATATAGATTTATTCCATCTCCATCCGGTAATCCAATATCTACGATCAACAAATCTACAGAACTATCTATATTTTTAATTGCTTCTTTTTCTCGAACCAGCAAGAATCGTTATATAACCTTGATTTTTCAAAGATGTATCCAATGCCTTTCTTAATAAGGTATCATCTTCTATAATTCCTATTACCATATACTCCTCCAACTATGATACCTACGGATTGTTTCGTGCAATGCACTCCCACAATCCTGGTATCATCATATAATATAAAAATACACATATCTTCCTGCCAATACAAGCTTTTTACACAATAATATGAAGGGTGATATTCAGAAATCATTCAAAGCATCACCTTCCTCTGTTGAAATCCGTAATACTAATTGTCATAAATAGAAAAGAGCGTTATAATAAAAACAATTTGAAATCAAAGAAATAAGTTGGAATTTCTAAACACAAGGAGAAAAAAATGAGTACAAAAGTGGAAAAAGCATTAGAACTACATGACAAAGGGTATAACTGTGCACAGGCTGTAGCCTGTTCTTTCTGTGAGGAATTTGGTATAGACCAGGAAACAATGTTTAAAATCTCTGAGGGATTCGGATTTGGCATGGGCATGATGGACATGTGCGGAGCTGTAACCGGTATGATGATGGTTATTGGAATGGATAACAGCATTGGAAATCTTGAAAATGGAAAAGCTACAAAAGCAGATACCTATAAGAAAACAAAAGAATTTGCAGAAAAATTCCGCCAAAAAGAACGGAACCTATTATTGTCGTGACCTAAAGGGAGTCTCTGGAAAGGGGAAAGTTGTCCCATGTCCTCAGTGTATTGCAGATGCTGTTGAGCTGACAGAAATGTATTTAGAGAGTGTAAAATAAAGTCGCTAAATAATTGGGAGCTATGCTCCCATTATTTATTTCTCACTGATCTCTTGAGATTGCCTCATCCACTAATCTTCTCTTCCAGTTGTAACAATCGATTGTTCAGTACTGTATAATAAGCGCTTTCTCTGTTTTCAACCAAGATCATCGTAATATTCGCTGCAACTGCAAGATCTACCAGGAAGCTGTCTTCTGTTCCTGCTGTTTCCTGACTGAGAATCAGTTTATTCCCTTCATTCTGTTCTTTCAGTATTCTTTCGAACAGTTTCGTAAGAACTGTACTCTCGTCTATCTTAATTTCTTTTATCTTTTCTATCTCAATTTCTTCTTTTCTGATCAGCTGCGGCATACTTGGATGTACCGCACGTACGCCTCCAAGATACCTGTAAAGCGGAATCTTTTCTGCAGCCGCTGCTGCTCGCGCCACTGCAAGTGATATTGCAAAGGATGTCTGTTCATTTCCGTTTTCTTTCAGAATTGTATCAATCTTTCTTTGTTCAAATACATTTTCACCGATTATTTCCGGTGCGATCTGACTGTTAAGCAGTTCAATTTTTTCTTCAATGTGCACCTGCTGCTTTTCTGTCTGCTCTTTTTTACTATAATTTTCCCCTGCCATAGACGCTTTTCCTATGATTTCTCCTCCTGCCAGCACTTCCACTTCAATAGCCGGATTCCCGGCGAAATCAAGGATCTCTCTTGCATAAACGTCACGGATTTCTATTGCAAGATCCAGCTTATTTCTAACTTCTGGTTCCACACTCCAAAACCTCCTTTTCGTTGCTTTTCTTTCTATTTTTGTATGCTGTTTTTCGTACTTCGCTTAATTTCAGTATTTCCTTTTTGGAATAACTTCATGCGTTGACTTTTCACTTTTCAACGCTTACAATCATATGTACAAACATTTGTGACAGATTTTTAGATTGGATGTTGCACACAAAAGCTATCATTTTTCTTTTGGGGAGGAATTTATTTATGTTAGACAAGGGGAAACATTTTCTTTTACTGACAGTCAGCACACTGATCATGGCGATTGGTACCTACTTTTTCAAGTTCACGAATAACTTTACCTTCGGCGGTATCACCGGTCTTGCTGTTCTTATTGCAAAGACAGGACTTATGACAGCCGGTGATTTCAACTTTGTTGCCAGTATGACGCTTCTGGTGATCGGAATGATTGTTCTTGGTAAGAAATTCGCAGCTAAGACAGCTTATTGCAGTATTCTGCTCTCGGTAACGCTTTCTTTTCTGGAGCGCGTCTGCCCGATGAAAGCTCCTTTGACAGACCAGCCGATGCTGGAGCTTTGTTTTGCGATTGCACTTCCTGCTCTTGGCTCTGCCATTTTGTTCAACATTGGCAGTTCCAGTGGCGGTACAGATATTATTGCTATGATTTTAAAAAATATTCCAGCTTCAATATCGGACCGGCTCTTATGCTTTCTGATCTGTTGATCACTATTGCCGGATTCTTTATCTTCGATATCAAAACTGGATTATATTCTTTGCTCGGACTTACGATTCGTTCTTTCATGGTAGACACCTTTATCGAGAACTTCAATTTGTCCAAATATTTTAATGTTGTATGTGACGACCCGGAACCGATCTGTGATTTCATCGTTCATGAGCTGAACCGCAGTGCCAGCGTCTTTCACGCAACGGGTGCTTATTCCGGTCGGGACAAAGCGATCGTCCTGACTGCGCTCAACCGTACCCAGGCTGTCCGCCTGCGTAATTTCATCAAGATTACTGATCCAAAGGCGTTTATTCTGATCTCTAATACAAGTGAGATTATCGGAAAAGGATTCCACAGTATCTGATCAACTCTGTTTGATCAGATGTTGTGAGCGGGGCATTCTAATGAAATAAGTGATCTCCGATCCGTGTTCCGTAACCGCCTACACTGAAATACAGACAATCTCCAATCGGATTGCTTCCTGCAAGTGCATCTTCTGCCGCCTGCATCGCAGCCTCTGTATAGCCCTGGTTTGCTCTTACGCGGTCAAGCCATCCGGACATTGCCGGTGAGAACTGACCGGACTGGTAGATTACTTCTTCCATCGTATCCGGATAAGAGGAACTCTTGATACGGTTCATTACAACCGCTCCAACCGCAACCTGTCCTTCATACGGCTGGTTTCCCGCTTCACAGAAGATCAGGGATGCCAGCAGTTCTTTTTCTGCCTGCTGTGCAGCCGCTGCTTCTGCCTGTGCCGCTGCTGCCGCTTCTGCTTCTGCCTTCTCTCTGGCGATCCGTTCTGCTTCTTCCGCCGCACGTCTCTCTTCTTCCAGCTTTGCTTCATAAGCAATCTTCGCTTCAACTGCCGCGATCTTCACATTCTCGATCATCCCTGACTGTACATCGATCACTTCCTTTGATACACACCAGTCAGTACCTACATCCCCGGCAGACTGCGTGTCATCTAAAGTTTCTTCCTGATTCGATGGCTCCGTTGACACTTCTGATTCTACAGCACTCTGCTCCTGTGCTTCCGTGGAACTTGCAAATCCCGTCAGCATGACCGCACTCATCATTGCTGTATACATCGCTAGAAACATCCTTTTATTTTTACTAAATTTCATATACCCTCCTAACAATTTTGTTGCATAATTTTTACCATTTAATTGCTATTCTTTATTAATACTATGCATTATTTTCATTTTTATTACATTTATTACAAAAATGTTACGAGCGATATATTATCATAAAAATGTGTGCATGTCAACTTTTTTATTTCACGCAGAAAATCCGATCCTTTTTTCTACTAAAATACAGCTCCTGTAAAAGTCTCAACTTCCTACAAGAACTGTATCTCTCAACATCATTTTATCTCATTTTTTACAATGTCACGATTTCTCCATCTTCATCCCAGAGATCATGCCAGTCTTTTGCTCCATGCCACAAGAACACCTGTCCTTTTACAAGGCGGTTTCCTTTTTCAAGTGTTGCGATCTTCGCCATCTCTTCTTCTGTCAGCGGATCTTCTGTCATTGCTTTTAAGTTGCTTACATAATTGTGAAGTGAGAACGGAATTGCAATCTCGCCTCTCTGTCTTGCCCATTTCAGTGCAATGATCGCCGGGTGACAGTTATGAGCCTTCGCAATCTCCTGCATAACCGGAGTCTGCAGATCTGCTACATCTTCCGGACACATATCTCTCTCCGGTCTCATCGGAGAACCGATTGGCATGTAACCTACCGGCTGAATATCGTGTGCTACGAGGTAATCATAAAGTTCCTGTTGCTGGAAGCAAGGATGGATTTCGAGCTCACAGGCAACCGGTTTGATCTTCATCAATGGAAGTACTGCTTCAAGTTTCGGAATTGTCATATTGGAGATTCCGATGAATCTTGTCAGTCCGTCTTCGACGAGTTTTTCACACTGTCTGTATGTATTCATGAATTCTTCCACACTGAATGGTTTAGAATCCGGATTTCTTGACTCTACATCGCATTTTGGTGCATGGTAATTCGGGAATGGCCAGTGAATATAATACATATCCACATAATCACACTGGAGATCTGCGATACTTTTCTTGCAAGCTTCTTCGACATGTTCGTGCATATCATTCCATACTTTTGTCATAATAAAAAGATCTTTACGTTCTACGATTCCCTCATCAAATGCATTTTTAAATACTTTACCGATCTCCGGTTCATTTCCGTAGCATGCGGCACAATCAAACATGCGGTATCCGCTTTTGATTGCTCCGTCTACTGCTTCAGCAATCTGATCTGCTGTAAATCTGTCGGAACCAAAGGTTCCCATTCCGATACATGGTGCTTCATCACCTGTGTAGAATTTTACTTTTGGCACATCTGCCGGATTAATAAATTCACCCATGATAATTCTCCTTTTATCTAATCTAACCGATCTTCTCAATCTCCACCTGTGGATAGATCTTTTCCATATCTTCTTTTACGAAGAATCCTGTTTCTTCTCTGAGTGCTGCTGCCGCTGAGATCGCACTTGCTTTCTTCAATGTCTCTTCAACCGAAAGTCCTTCGCTAAGTCCAAGAGCGAACCCTGCGATCATGGAATCTCCGCATCCTACTGTGTTTACCGCATCGATCTTCGGCACATGTGCGCGAAAGATTCCGTCGTCACATACGACAAAGGAACCGTCTCCACCGAGTGACACTGCTACGATCTCAACTCCATCTGCATGAATCTGTTTTGCCGCATCTACCATGTCCTGGAAGTTGTCGCAGCTTTTTCCTGTCAACATACGGATCTCATCGATGTTCGGCTTGATCATCGTCGGCTTTGCCTCGATTCCCATCTCAAGCAGTTTTCCACTTGTATCAAGGATGACTTTCTTTCCTGCCTCTTTGCAGATTCTTACAAGACGCTGATAAGCTGTTCCGTCAAGTCCTTTTGGAACACTTCCTGACATAGCAACAACATCTGCTTTCTTCACCAGTTCTTTGAAATGTTTTTCGAATCCCTTAAATTCTTCCTCAGATACCGTGAATCCCGGCTCAAGAAATTCTGTCTGCACGTGATTGACTTCATCCCAGATGTTGATACAGGATCGGCTCTCTTCTTCCAGATGATAGAATTCGCTCTTGATTCCAAATGGTTTCAGTGCGTCTTCGATATAATTTCCTGCATGACCTCCGACAAATCCTGTCGCGACCACTTCCGCTCCTGCGATAGACGCCGGCTTAGATACATTTAATCCTTTTCCGCCTGGCGTATACGCACATTCTTTCACACGGTTGACTTCACCGACCTGATAGCCTTCCACAACATATCTTTTGTCGATTGCTGCATTTAATGTTACTGTAAGTATCATATTCGGTACAGAGCTTTAACACATCAAAGCTCTTGTCCCCCTCTCTGATTAATCTTCGTTTACAAGCATTACTTTCCCCTGTACAAGTCCCGGTGTCTTAAACATCTGGAATGCTTCCTGTGCCTGACTCATCGGAACCATTTTGTAAATAAATCCCTTGTCGAATTTCAGCTGTCCTGTCGCAAAGTAATGTGCTGTCAGATCCCACTCTTTGCCAGGGAACGGTGCGCTGTAGGACATCCAGGATCCTGTCAGCTTGAACTCTTTACGGTTCATGTTCTCCCACATTGCCGGTGTGAACTCAAGATTCACATGTGGTGTTCCGATAAAGCAGACATGGGATTTGTTTCCTGCAAGCTCAAAGGCCATATGCATAGTCGGAACCTGTCCGGCTGTCTCGAATACAAATCCGTATCCTTTGCCGCCTGTGATCGCCATTGCCTCTTCCATAAAATTCTCTTTCGTTGTGTTGACAACTTCGTCAGCTCCAAGACGTTTCGCAAGTTCAAGTCTCTCATCACTGATGTCGAAAACTACAACTTTCTTGGATCCGAAGATCTTGCACCACTGCATTGTAAACATTCCGATCGTTCCGCCGCCGAGTACTGCAACATACTGTCCGCCCTGATAATCATTCTGGAACACTCCGTGGATAGCTACAGTAGCAGGCTCAAACATAGCCGCCTGTTCATACGGAATGCCTGGATCATATACAACTGCATTTTGCTCTGGAATCACTACATAGTCCGCATTGGATCCCTGCTCTCTGGAACCAATAAAGCTGTAATGTTTGCACAGAGAGAAGTTTCCGTTCTGACAGTCATCACATTTCATACATGGTTTCAACGGTGCACCGGATACGTGATCTCCAACCTTAACCTTTGTTACACCTTCACCTACTTCTACAACATCTCCTGAGAACTCATGTCCAAGTACGATTGGATAGAAATGAACTCCGTTATGAAGTACTCGTGGAATATCAGATCCGCAGATACCGGAACATTTTACTTTGACCTTAACTTCGCCCGGTCCCGGTGTCGGTTCTTCGTAATCAAGATACTGTACGTCTTCGTTGGCGCATACAACTGCTGCTTTCATTTTCAAGATCCTCCTTTTTTGATCTTTTGTTAATTTATTTCTTATTCATGGTTTTTCGCCATAGTTTCCTTTAATTGTTTATAAAGTTCTATATATGTTTCGTAATTTTTATCGTAAACTTTTCTGTTTTCATTATTCGGTTCGTGGAAACGCTTCTCTTCAATAGTAAGCTTCACTGCCTCGTCAAAGTCTTTGTACATTCCGATTCCGACTCCGGCAAGGATCACTGCACCGAGTGTTGTTGCTGTATCGGATGATGGAACTACGATCGGTTTTCCTGTGATGTCAGACTTGATCTGTGTCCACAACAAGGAGTTTGCTGATCCACCCATCGCACGCAGGACTTCTACTTTCGCTCCGGCTTCTTCCGCAACATCAAGGTTATGCTTCAATGCATATGCTGTTCCTTCCATTGCCGCACGGATGAAGTGTCCTTTTGTCTTACTGAAATCTAATCCGTAGTAAACACCTTTTGCGTTTGGATCCCAGATCGGAGTTCTCTCGCCGGACATATATGGGAGGAAGATCACTCCGTCACTTCCCGGTGCTACTTCTGCCGCCTCTTCATTAAATAAATCCAGTGAGCTTTTTCCCTGACGTTTTCCTTCTTCTCTTTCGTACGCTCCGAACTCCCGCTCAAGCCAGCGCATCACTCCGCCGCCTCCGGTTGTTCCGCCTTGTAAGAGCCAGCAATCCGGCACGACATGAAATCCAAGAATCAACCGCTCATCAGCACGATACTGGTCGGTACAGATACTCATTCCACCTGCCTGTCCACCTTGTTCCTGTGTCTCTCCGCTGTGGATCACTCCTGCGCCGAGAGTTCCACATGCTGCATCGAGTCCTCCGGCCACGACCGGTGTTCCTTCCGCCAGTCCGCTTTCTTTCGCAGCTTTCTCATTTACCTCACCGATCACTTCATGACAGGCATGAATTTCCGGCAATAGCTCAGAAGAAAATCCAAATTCCTGACACATCTCTTCATTCCAGGTTCCTGTTCTCATATCGAAACAGTGAAGGCCATATCCCTGAGAAAGATCCTGTGTCATCACACCGGTCAGTTTGTATGCAATATAACTGTTGGATTGAAGGATCTTATAAGTCTTTGCATAGACTTCCGGCAGATTTCTCTGATACCAGATGATCTTTGCAGTTGTATAAGATGGCTGCAAAGAGTTGCCGCAAAGCTCGAAGATCTTGTCTTTCCCAATCTTTTCATTGAATTCTTCACAGATATCTGTGGCTCTTGTGTCCATCCAGATTGGGGTGTTCGTAAGTACATTTCCATCTTTATCGACTGCGATTGCAGACCAGCTCTGTCCATCGATTCCAATTCCTTTAATCTCTTCCGGGGAAATATTCCTTTTTCAAGTACCCTTGGGATTGCATCGCAAACTGCTTCCCACCATTCTTCCGGATTCTGTTCTGCCCATCCAGGATGTGGGTAATAAACCTGATAATCACCGGTTCCGGTTGCCTTAACGGTTCCGTCTTTTGCAAAGACTGCAATCTTGCAGGCACTGGTTCCGATATCTATTCCTAATAAATATTCTCCCATGGTCTCCTCCTCTTTATGAAATGTCCGCCACTGATTCTCCTTCTACGAATCCAGTTTTCAGCCAGATTGTCTCTGTTGTTTCTATTTTGTCTGATGTTTTATCTGATGTTTCATCCTTATCTTCGAGATGACTCAATAACAGATTTGCTGCCGCTTGTCCAATCTCTTCCGTTGGCTGTGTCACGATTGTCAATCTTGGTACTACAGCTCTTGCAAAATCCATGTTATCAAATCCTATCACAGACAGCTGTTCCGGAACTTTGATACCAAGGTCATTGATCTCCATCATTGCTCCGACTGTCATCTCGTAGTTGGAGATAAAGACTGCTGTCATATCTGGATTGTCTTCGTAAAGCTTGCGCATCGCTTTCGCTCCGCCGGCAATCGTGTAGTTACCATCTGCCAGAAGTTTTGTATCTGTTCTATCTGTTTTGCCTTTTAAATCTGATTGTTGTGCTGATCTAGCTTTGGATGATTCTTGTATCGCAAGCTCATATCCTCGTTGACGTTCCCTTGCTGTATACACATTATCCGGTCCTGTGATCATACCAATCTTCTTATGCCCTTTTTGCATCAGCCGTTTCACTGCGTTCTGCGCTGCTCCTTCATTGTCTACAAGAACGCAGTCACAATCTCCGTTCTCCATCCTTCGGTCGATCAGTACAACCGGTCTTCCGGATTTTCTAAATCTATCAAATACTTTCTTCTCTGCTCCGGTTGGCATCATGATCAAGCCATCCACTCTTCTGTGAAGAAGGAATTCTGCTGCCTCTTCTTCTCGCTTCACATCGGATCTGCAGTCACAGATCATCGTCGCATACCCATGACTTCTTAATAAATCTTCCGCTGCTGTAATGATCTCGGAAAAGAAAATGTTGTTCAACTCGGGTAAGATGATTCCGATGGTCTTCGTTCGGTTTGTCTTTAATCCTCTTGCAACTTCATTTACCTCAAAATGAAGCTTCTCAATTGCCTCTTCGATCTTGATTCTGTTTTTCTCACGCACATTTCCTCCATTTAGATAAGAAGAAATTGTTGCAAGTCCGAGCCCTGTCTCTCGGGCAATGTCTTTCATCGTTGCACCCATAACTTATTTCCTTATTCTGTATCTTGTAAACTATCACTTGTTTTATTTTGCTTTTCCATCACATCCGCACATCTTCATGCGTGCGATCACCTGTTCTTTTACAGCTTCAATCGCAACAACACCGAGTTTCTTCGGATCGAATGTCTCCGGCTTCTCTTCAAGCAGTTTCTTCACTGCATCTGTGTATGCAACACGAAGCTCAGTAGCAAAGTTGACTTTACACATTCCACGCTCTACACATTCTCTTACATCTTCTTCACTCAGTCCGGAAGCTCCATGAAGCACGAGCGGAACATCTACAACTTCTTTGATTGCGCTTACTCTTGGCTTGTCAAGAACCGGGGTTCCTACATAAAAGCCGTGCGCTGTTCCAATCGCTACTGCAAGAGAGGAAACTCCTGTGCGCTCTACGAATTCTTTCGCTTCCTGCGGATCTGTGTTCGTATCAGCATCAGCCTCAAGGTCGTCTTCCTTTCCGCCAACTTTACCAAGTTCAGCTTCTACCGGAATACCAAATGCATTTGCTACATCTACAACCTTCTTCGTCACTGCGATATTATTCTCAAAATCTTCGTGGGAACCGTCGATCATAACAGATGTGTAACCAGCTTTCATTGCCTGAACTGCAAGTTCAAAGCTATTGCCATGATCCAGATGCAGACATACCGGGATCTTTGTTTTCGCAGCTTCTGCTTTCACGATTCCTGCAAATGTCTCCAATGTTCCGTACTTTACAGTAGAAGGTGTTGTCTGAAGCATCACCGGTGCGTTCAGCTCCTCCGCTGCAGCGATGACTGCTTTAACCATCTCCATATTCTCTACATTGAATGCGCCTACTGCGTATCCATCCTTCTTTGCGTCTAAAAGCATCTTTTCTGATGTAACTAATGGCATCGTATCGTCCTCCTTATTTTCAAAACCGAAACGTTTCGGTTTTGCTTATGTGTTTATTTTAGTACAGGATTTATTGCTTGTCAAGATAATGAAAACGAAAAGTATATTTTTATTAAAGCTGCAAATAATGTAAAAAAACACTTCAGGAGGTCTGATGAAATGAAAAACAGAACGAAAAAGAGATGGTTTGCTTTTAATAATCCTTTTACTATGCGC